>JAEEGK010003849.1_pt1 | contig 37103 bp, 30 predicted proteins | sample 8958771 | NCBI WGS metagenome assembly JAEEGK01 (sample SAMN16246547, study PRJNA631951) | gut metagenome | biome: gut microbiome; feature: rumen; material: SC-attached | host: Bos | place: Iran: Karaj | collected 2018-10 | reverse complement strand
TGATAGGAAGCCGCTATATGTACGGGCTCGCCGTCGTTCCTTATATCGGGTGGTCGCTCGGCACGTTGCTGGGGGCTGCCGCCGGCAACATTCTGCCAGAGGCTGTAACGAACGCGCTTGGTATCGCAATTTACGGTATGTTCATTGCGATTATCATTCCGGCGGCAAAAAAAAGCCGCTCCGTTCTTGGCGTTATTATCGTGTCTTGCGCGATGAGCGTATTGTTCCGTTTTGTACCGGTGCTCAACCGAGTTTCCGCAGGATTCGTCATAATTATATGCGCGGTTGCGTCTAGTGCGCTTTTTGCGCTGCTGCGTCCGGTCAAAACGGCAAGTGCCGGCGACAGTGGACAAACTACCGCAGAGCCCGCCGTGGACACGAATCGCGGTGCGGGATCGGAGGAATAGCCTGATGGAAAACACATTGCTCTTTTTTGAATATCTTGCTGTAATGGCTGGAGTTACATATCTTGTCAGGATGATTCCGTTCGTGCTTTTCAGAAAGAAGATCGAAAACACGTTCGTTCAGTCGTTTTTGTACTATATTCCGTATGCGGTTCTGGGAGCCATGACGTTCCCAGCGATTTTCTACTCCACAGGAAACACGATAACGGCACTGGCTGGCTGCGTTACGGCACTTGTTCTCGCGTGGTTCGAGAAAAGCTTGCTGACAGTAGCGTTGTGCGCGTCTGCAGCGGCGTTCGTAGCGGACTGCGTTATGCGGTTCGTCGCTTAAGTCGTGCGCCACCGGCGCGAAAGCCGCAAAAAAAACCGCCGTTCCTAAAAACGGCGGTTTTCGCTTTTAATGGGCGTTCAACAACTTATTTGTTAAGAGCAGTTGCAACGTCGACGGCGATAGCTACTGTAGCACCAACCATCGGGTTGTTACCGATTCCAAGGAATCCCATCATCTCAACGTGCGCCGGAACTGAAGAAGAACCTGCGAACTGAGCGTCAGAGTGCATACGACCCATTGTATCTGTCATACCATAAGAAGCAGGACCAGCAGCCATGTTATCTGGATGCAGTGTGCGTCCTGTACCACCGCCGGAAGCTACAGAGAAGTATTTCTTGCCAGCTTCAAGGCGTTCCTTCTTATATGTACCTGCAACCGGGTGCTGGAAACGTGTCGGGTTCGTTGAGTTTCCTGTGATAGAAACATCTACGTTCTCGTGCCACATGATTGCAACGCCCTCGCGAACGTCGTCTGCGCCGTAGCAGTTGACTTTTGCGCGCTCGCCTGTTGAGTAAGGAATCTTCTCAATAATCTTGAGCTCGCCTGTGAAATAGTCGAACTGTGTCTTAACGTATGTGAATCCGTTGATGCGGCTGATAATCTGAGCAGCGTCTTTTCCAAGACCGTTAAGGATAACGCGGAGTGGCTGCTTGCGAACTTTGTCAGCTTTCTGTGCAATCTTGATAGCGCCTTCAGCAGCTGCGAATGACTCGTGTCCAGCAAGGAACGCGAAGCACTGTGTCTCCTCGCGGAGAAGACGTGCAGCAAGGTTTCCGTGACCAAGACCAACTTTGCGGTCCTCAGCAACAGAACCAGGAATACAGAATGACTGAAGTCCGATACCGATAGCCTCTGCAGCATCAGCAGCGTTCTTGCATCCCTTCTTGATTGCGATAGCGGCACCACAAACGTATGCCCACTTTGCGTTCTCGAAGCAGATTGGCTGAGTTTCCTCAACTGTCTTGTAAGGATTGATTCCTGCCTTGTCGCAGATTTCCTTAGCTTCTTCTATTGATTTAATGCCGTTCTCATTGAGAGCTTTTGTGATTTTTGCGATACGGCCTTCATAGTTTTCAAATGTGATTTTCTCTGCCATTTTCTATTCCTCCGTATCCTATTCCTTGCGTGGGTCGATAAGTTTTACCGCACCCTGCTCTTCTGTCGTGCGTCCGTATGAACCACGAGCCTTTTCCATAGCTGTAGCCGGATCATCGCCTTTCTTGATGAACTCCATCATCTTTCCGAAATGGATGAATTTGTAACCGATGATAGCACCGTCTTTGTCTACGGCAACTTTCTCTACATAGCCTTCTGCCATCTCAAGGTAGCGAGGACCTTTTGCCTTAGTTGCGAACATTGTTCCAACCTGTGAGCGGAGTCCCTTTCCAAGGTCTTCAAGAGAAGCACCAACTTTGAGTCCGTCCTCTGAGTAAGCGGACTGTGTGCGTCCGTAAACAATCTGGAGGAAAAGCTCGCGCATTGCTGTGTTGATAGCATCGCAAACGAGGTCTGTGTTAAGAGCCTCAAGGAGTGTCTTTCCGATGAGGATTTCAGAAGCCATAGCAGCTGAGTGAGTCATACCAGAGCAGCCGATTGTCTCTACAAGAGCTTCCTCGATAATACCGTTCTTTACGTTGAGCGTCAGTTTGCAGCCGCCCTGCTGTGGTGCACACCAACCGATACCATGTGTGAAACCGGAGATGTCTTTGATTTCTTTAGCCTGAACCCATTTTCCTTCTTCAGGAATTGGTGCAGGTCCGTGATATGCGCCTTTCGCGAGAGGACACATATGCTCTACTTCTGCAGTGTAGGTCATTTATTACTCCCAAAAAGAAATGATTTCTGGCAACACAATATCACTTTGCATCGTTTTTTTCAATATATAGCGAGCGCCCCTGCGCATTGCCCGCGAAGCGCCTCGGTAGCTCGCAGGACACTCCACGTACAAAAAAAAGCCCCGCAGACCGACAAAGGCACCACGGGGCGTTCGCTAGATGTTAAACGAGATTAGTTTGTTGTTACATCAGGACTGAAAACAGCACTTGATGTAGCATTGTTGGTAGCGTCAGCCTCTGAAACATTTTTTGCGTTAGCTGCTGTAACTGCTGTTGCATAGAATGCACCGCTGTTGCTAGTTATTGTACCCTGATTGAAAAGTCCTAAAGCATATTTGTTCAGTGTATTCTGTGTAGCATCAAAACGACCAGCAGAAATATTCGTTATAGTACCTTCGTTACGAAGACCGTAAACAGTAACTATAGTATCATCATCACCGTTATCAGCATAGTATTCACCGCCAGAAATTGAATCGATAGTACCTTTGTTATAAAGAGCTATTGCTGTAGCATCTACTGTACAACCGCTCAAATCTGTAATTGTCGCACCTTGACTGACAGTAATACCGACCAGTCCTTTGAAAGTACCGTCTGAAGCGGAGGCTTTTCCACCTGCCGTAACCTGAAGAGCAATACCTTTAGATTCAACATCAATATCAGCATTGATTGTCAAAACACCGCCAGAATAAACACTGAGAGCAACTGCACAATATGAACCATTATATGTTTCCTCTGAAGTCGTCAAAATCTTACCTTCTTTTGCTTCAGATGTATCTGTAATTGTAAGGTTTCCCTGAACAATAAGAGCTATATCATCTGAAATAGTGATGGTATGACCGTTAAGGTCGAGTGTCTTTGTCTTTCCTGCAGCATCCTGTAAATATACATCATAAGTAATATTAGATGTAAGCTTACCATTCGTATCATTACTCACCAAGAAAGAAGCAAGAGCAAGACCACTACCAATTTCTGCATTGCCGCTACTGTCTTTTGGGAAGAAGAAACATCCAGTCAATCCGAATACAAGGAAGAGTACTGCGAAAACCGCAGCGAATCTTGAAATTTTGTTCATCATATAAACTCCTTTAATCATGCACTACGCAAGATATATTAGCATTATAACAAAGAATTCTTAATATTTCATAAAATTTTGAATTTTTTTTTCAAAAAATTACAAAACAATAATTCTTAAGCGTTTTCCGGAACTTCTTCAGCGACAATTTCTTTAACTTGCTCAATCGTCATACCCATAGACTTAGCTATAAGCTCGACAGAAACCCCGTTCGCATAAAAACTCCGCGCGTCTTCAATCTTTGCAGTATGAGTACCTTCTTGAATTCCTTCTTCCTTACCACGCCGAAACTCGTATGCCTTTTGAACTTCCCATTCCATGTACTGCCTCTTATACTCCAAATTGCGCTTTGCATCCTCGGTCAGGTGCGCCACTCTGTCAGTAAACGCGTTAGAGCTTTCGTTCCCGCTCACAAGACGCATGAATGCCTTTTGCTCGTCATTCAAAAGTTTATCACAGTTTGTCGAAATGAAAAAGTGAACTTTCGGGGTGGAATGGCGTAAAAAAATCGCGGAAAAATTCGGGGTTTTTAAAGGGCAGCCTTGTGAGGACGCGCTACGAGCATAGCTCTTCGCGAGACTCGCTGAAAACAGTCCAGTGGACTGTTTTCTCCCTGCGCATTGAAACGCTTCGCTGGCAACGCGCAGGGTTGCTCCCTAGGGGGTAGGCGGCAACCTTGTACCGCCGAGGGGGCGACTGCCCCCTAAAAAAAAATTCGCGCATTTGGGCTGGCGTTTAATTGAAAAAAAATCAGCACTGATATATACTGAAGTTCCGTGGGGATTATATGAAACACGGATTCGACAACGAAAAATACCTTAAAATTCAATCAGAACACATCAAGGAACGCATCGCCAAATTCGGGAACAAACTGTATCTGGAGTTCGGCGGCAAGCTTTTCGACGACTATCATGCATCGCGCGTTCTGCCGGGATTCAAGCCGGACAGTAAGCTTACAATGCTCATGCAGCTTGCTGACTATGCGGAAATCGTCATTGTAATAAGCGCAGTAGACATAGAGAAAAACAAAGTCCGCGGCGATTTGGGAATTACATACGACATGGACGTTCTGCGCCTGCGCGAGGAGTTCACAAAGCGCGGCCTTATGGTTAGCAGCGTCGTCATAACGAACTTCAAAGGTCAGGAAGCCGCGAAACTTTTCCGCTCAAAGCTTGAGAAACTTCATATCAAAACATATTATCACTACCCAATAGAGGGATATCCGTCGAATGTCACGCTCATTGACAGCGATGACGGCTACGGAAAGAACGACTACATAGAAACAACCCGTCCGCTCGTTGTCATAACGGCTCCCGGCCCTGGAAGCGGAAAAATGGCGACGTGTCTTTCGCAGCTTTATCATGACCACAAACGCGGCATAAAAGCAGGCTACGCTAAGTTCGAGACGTTCCCCATCTGGAATTTGCCGCTCAAGCATCCTGTGAACCTTGCGTACGAAGCCGCCACAGCCGACTTGAACGATGTGAACATGATTGACCCGTTCCACCTTGAAGCTTACGGCGAGACAACTGTTAATTACAACCGTGATATAGAGATATTCCCCGTTTTGAACGTCATTTTCGAAGGCATTTACGGCGTTAATCCGTATAAGTCGCCGACGGACATGGGCGTTAACATGGCGGGCTACTGTATAACCGACGATGACGCTTGCTGCGAGGCTTCTAAGCAGGAGATTATCCGGCGTTACTACACTGCGCTCAACCGGCTTGCGACGAACGAAGCTGATGAAAGCGAGGTGTACAAACTGGAGCTTCTTATGCGCCAGGCGAAGATTCTCACCGAGGACAGAAAAGTCACTACGGCGGCGAAAAACCGCGCGTTGGAGTCTGGGGTTCCGGCGGCCGCGATAGAGCTGCAGGACGGCACGATTATCACGTCGGAAACTTCTGATTTGCTTGGTACGAGCGCGGCTCTTATTCTGAACGCGATAAAGCACCTTGCCGGCATAGACCACGAGCTGCACCTTATTCCGGCTTCGGCAATAGAGCCGATTCAGGAAATGAAAGTGAAGTATCTTAAGGGCAAGAACCCGCGTCTTCACACGGATGAGGTGCTCGTCGCGCTTTCAATGGTGTCGCTCAATGACGAGAATGCACGGCTTGCGATAGAGCAGTTGCCAAAGCTGCAGGGCTGTCAGGTGCACACGACGGTCATGCTTTCGGAAGTAGACAGGAAGATTTTCAAGAAGCTCGGCGTAGACGTAACGTGCGAGCCCGTCAACAAAAAGACAATGAGTTTGTAGTTTTCGCGGCGCCGCACGGCACATACGGTCGCACACAGGGTGCCAGCGAGAGCAATGCAGTCCGGAAAAACTTGAGTGTATAAATGTTGCGTCGGTCAGAACAACCCGATGTGCCGCAATAACGCCGTCTGCGCGAACACCGTGAACGCCGAAAGCAGCGTCGTCCACACGAGAATCTGCCCGGCAAGCTCCGAGTCACTTCCCATTTGGTCAGCCATCGCCACGCTCGCAATTGCGACAGGCGAGCCGAATAGCGCGAACAAAGCCGCGTAATCCGCGCCCGAAAGCGGCGTAAAGTTAAGCCAGCGCGGCAAAAAATACGAAAGCGTCATTCCCACAGTCGGCGCGACAAAAAGGCGCGCGACAACCGCAACAGAAATCTGCGGCAAAAGCCGTTTTATTGCAGAAAAACGGAAACTTCCCCCAAGAATGACAAGCGAAAGCCACGGCGCAATTACGGCGAGCGAATCCACCGCCTTGTAAATGAAGCGGAGATTGCCGGTAGAAAGCCGCCAGTTACCGCAGTACGGGCGCACCGCAAGGCAAGCCAAGCCGCAAGCCGATCCTAAAATGAGCGGATTCGTCAGTATCTTTTTGATGATAGACGCTACCTGCGCTTTTGCGGAGCTTTTCTCGTCGCGTGTAAAAAGCACGAGCGAAACGACCGCGAGCACGTTGAAAAGCGGGACAGAGAACGCTGAAATAAGCGCGGCGGCTTGCTGGCCCTCGTCGCCAAAAATGTTCGATGCGAGCGGAATACCGATAATAGCAAAATTGGAGCGGAAAACGGCTTGCAGAATAACGCCTTTCTGCCTTTTGTCGGGCACAAAGCCAACCACAAGAAAAAGCCCAGCCGTGAACAGCAGCGACACGATAATCAGCGCTGTCACAATGCTGTTCCACCGGATTTCCGCGAGCGAGTCTATTTTGTAGACATTGCAGAACATCATGGCGAAAAAACAGTATTTGAAGCAAAACTTGTTGCCAGTTTTAAGAAATTCATCAGTCACTGTGTTGTTCTTACGGCAAAAAAAGCCGAAAGCCGCCACAAGGACGATGGGAAAAACTGCGTTTATAGAAAATAAAATCGAATCTGCCATCTTATTCTTGTTCTGGTTCAAGATAACCGAGGAAACACCAGCCTGTCGTACCGCTTGCCAACGGATTTCCTTCGCTGTCAACGCTGCCCGGCATCACTTCTACTTTTACCCAGCATGAATGAATATCGTCGATAATCTGCATATCATCTGCTTCAAGGATTTTTACCCTGGTTCCTTTTTTCATCGCCGTAATCGTCCTGCTTGAAAGCCCGCTGCCGTTTCGTATCCTTAGGTTGTCCGTCGCAACGTAAATCTTATCCTTGAAGTATTTTTCAAGCCCTCTGTATACGGCTTGCTCGTTGTCATAATCGATATTCTTGTTGACGATAGAATATGTCTGTTCTGCACCGGCCCAATATATCCACGAAGTCCATGTTGCGAAAGGATTTCCGCCGTATTCTACGAGCAGCTCGGCAATTTTTTCGTCACCTTCATTGCATCTGTCTGCTGTAACCGTAAGCCCGGAATCGTTGTCCAAAACAGCATTCGGGTCAGCTCCTGCTTCAAGAAGACATTTTGTTAACTCATAGCTTTTGTCGCCATAAGCGGCTTTCGAAAGCACAGTATCTCCTTCAGAATACCATTCGCTTTGGTAATGCTTGGAAAGATCGGGCTGATATTTGAGCAGAAGTTTTACCATATCCAAATTTCTGTGGTCAACAGCAAAATACAATACCGTACTGCCGTATTTTCCCTGCGTTTTGTCTATATCACAGCCTTTTTCAATAAGAGCTTCCACAAGGTCATAGTTTTTGTTGAAAACCGCATAATAAAGCGGCGTATAACCGTTTGAATCATAATCATCAAGACCTTCGGGCTTTCCGTTCCTAAGCATTTCCATTGCTTCTTCAGAATAGTTGTATTCTACAAGCTGAACGAACGAATAGACTTTTTCTTCTTTCATGTTTGCTTTAAGAATTTTTATTGTGTCTGTGAGCGAAGGATTATATTTTACGGATTCCTCACAAATATCAAGGCATGTTTTTCCATAGCTGTTTTTAACGGACACATCCGCTCCCGAATCTATAAGGAACTGAACCATGTTCGGGCGTGAGCGGCAATAAAAGATTGGCGTGTAATTATAATCGTCAGGAGCATTTACATCTGCTCCGTTTTCTATAAGAAACTCCAGAATCTTCGTATAATCAATAGTAGAAGAGGCTGCTAAGTGTAAAACTGTCTCTTCATCGTTCGTTTTGGCGTTGATGTCACATTTTGAAGCATAAAAACTGATGAGCTCAGCGATTTCATCTTCTCTTTCCAAAAGCGGAACGTAATAAAAAAAATCTTCGCTTGAAGTGCACGTAACGGCGGAAATGAAATGATGGAAGGGATTTTGTCCCTCGTCGTCACAGGCGGTAAAATCAAAGCCGTTTTCCGCAAGGAATTTGCAGCATTCAAGATTTATCAGCCTTGCGCTGGACATTCCCACGTTGTATCCGTCCTCGTCTTTCGCGTTGATGTCCGCATTCTGGCTCACAAGGTACTTAATCATCTCAAAGCCGTTGCCGTCTTCCCAGTAATTGCCATTATCCCAGCCTGCATAAATAAGAGGTGTAAAGCCTCTCTTCGTTCTTGCGTTCACATCCGCTCCGTTTTCAACAAGAAGCTTTACAATATCTATATTTTCGTTTGAGTATGAGTATACAGCGTAATGCAGGGGAGTCCAGTTGTCCTCATCTGTAACAGTGACATCCGCGCCTTTTTCGAGCATGAGCTTTACAAGGCCCAAATCGCCTGTATCGCAGGCAGAATTCAGCGGATAATGGTCATCGTTGTCTTTAAGATTGACATCCGCACCGCTTTCAATCAGGAGTTTTGCAAGCTCAACATTATCGTGATAAAGGGCATAAGTCAGAGGTGTGAAACTGTATTCCGAGCTTACGTTTATGGGGGCTCCCCTTGCGATAAAGTCCTTGATTAATTCAATATCCGCATCTGATGTGCTGCAAAGCTCGTATAAAATGGTCTCCCCATCGGTCGTTACGACATTTACATCGGCACCGTTATCCAAAAGAAACTGTATGATTTTAGTATCTCTTTCATAGCCCATATAAGTTACCGCATATAAAAGCGGAGTCATGCCATCCTCATCGGGGATGTTAGGATCCGCGCCGTTTTTTATAAGGAATTCCGCAATTTTTTTAAATATTTCCGGCTCGTATGTATATTGCTGGAGCAGCTCAAGCAATAATGTTTCACCGTATTCGTATCTGTAATTTACGTCGATGAATCCTTTCTCTATTCCTTCCTTAAAGTCTTTGTCTTTTGAGTAGAGCAGACGGACGTTATCCTTTGCGTCATAAGGACTTTGATAACGTTCCACGTAGTATTGTTCGTCTTTTTTCCGCTGGGCAAAGCAAGTCAGCGAAAAGACAGCAAGAACCGCAATTAAAAATGTTTTTTTAAGTTTTTTCATAAATTAACCTTTAGATATCCGCCAAAACACCAGCCTTCAATCGTGCTTCCGTCTGATTCCGCCAACATGATTTTTACCCAGTTTGATGTTATGCCGTCGATAGTTTCTTTTTCTCCGACTTCTGTAATGTACACGCATGAGCCGGCTTTCATCAGCGCGATTTTTGCATCGTTCCTTGACCCGCCTTCGCGCAGATACAGGTTTTCTTTCGCTGTATAAGGAACGCTGAACAGGAATTTATGATCCAGAACTTTTAAGGCATCGATTACAAATATCGTTTCGAACATTGTCGATTCGACATGGATAAAAACTTCGACAGCATTTCTATCTATTCCAAACTGATTCGGAAGCTGGTCTCCCCTGTGTACAAGCGGATATAAATCAAGATCTTCGGTTAAAACAGAAACGATTTGCCTGCCGGAAGAATCTACTTCGTAGTCCATAAGTTTTGTTACGACGAAATATTTTGTCGTTTTAGTGATTGCGGAATCCTCTTCGATGTAATAGATGCTTTCTATACTCTTATACTCTGATTCGTCAAAATCTGTGTAAGTTATTGTTTGTGCGAAAGTTAAGCTTGTGGCAAGAAGCACAAATAGACTTAAAATTAACTTTTTTTTCATGATTTTTACTCCTAGCCAGATATTAACAGATTGGCAGATTCGTTTCTATAGTGATTTTCCCGCAGATGCCCGCAATGCGCCGCGCAAGCCGGTGTGCGTATTTCGGCTGTCTGCATTGCCCGGCCGTTGCACAAAATCGTCCAATCTGATATATTGCGCGTACTCAACCGACAGTTCGAAGTCCTTCCTGTCGTTAAACAAAACCAGGTCAATTCTTTATCAGAGGTCATTTTAAATGAATGAACTTTTACTCATCATCACCCTGTTGATTTCTTTCGGGGGCACGCTGCTTTTCCTTAAAGTGTTCGGAAAAGGCGGATTGTTCGCATGGATCGGCATTGCAACCGTATTTGCAAACATCGAAGTAACTATCGTCGTACACGCATTCGGAATGGACCAGACGCTTGGCAACACGCTTTTCGCGGCGACATTCCTTGCGACAGACATATTGAGCGAAATCTACGGCAAAAAAGAGGCGACAAAAGGCGTTCTTGCAGGAATTTTCACGAGCCTGGCTTTTATCGTGCTGTCTTTTATGTGGGTTCATTACATCCCTGCAGAAAGCGACTGGGCAAGCGATTTCGTCCACGGACTTTTCTCGAATACCCCAAGAATGCTCATTTCAAGCCTTCTCGCCTACGCAATCTCCGAATGGATTGATGTTTTCCTGTACCACGCATGGTGGAACCTCACAGAGAAGAAAACCGGCAGCCACACGAAAATGCTCTGGTTCCGCAACAACTTCTCCACGCTGATTTCTCAGTTCGTAAACATCGTGATTTTCAACTTCGGCGCATTTATGGGCATTTACACGTTCAAGGAGCTTGTAGGCATAACGGCGGCATGCTACGTCATCTACGTAGCGACGAGTCTTCTCGATACGCCGTTCATCTACCTCGCGCGGAAAATCGCAAAAGGAAATAAAGAGTAAGGATAAAAGAGGGGAAAGCCTTCCCCTCGGCGGCACACGGTTGCCGCCTCCCCCTTCTCCTAAGTGGGCTCCGCCCCCTAGAATACAAAAAAGCTATTTATAAATTTTATCCAAAAGGTTTTTCTGAATATATTCCTGATTTATCCAAAAACATTTCTTCTTTTCAAAGGTTCCTTGCGGTGTGTACATCAAATCTTTTGCGTTCTTGCCTTTAGGACGAATATGTGATACATGACTATCTGATATTTTTATGAAATGTTCATAATCACCTTTTAGTATTTTTGATTTAGTGTCATCCCAAACATTTTTGAAAATTTCGTAGTCCTTTTCAGGAATCTGCCAAAACACAACTCTATCCAAATAGTATTCAGAATCTTTTGAATCGCGTTTGAACAGAACAAAAATGAACTTACTTGTTATTGCACTGTAAAAATCACTATCTTCCCATTCTTCTTCAGTAATTCCACAAAAATCTATATTTTTAAACGAAAGAGATTCTATAGAAGTTCCATTTGGTTCAATGCGAATAGTTTTTAATTGTATTCCAGATGCATTAAATTCATACAAATTATCTTCAGTCTTTTTTAAGCCTACAATATGTCGTGCAATATCGGCATATCGAGATTTATTTTGCTCATTGTATTTCTCATTACGTATTTTACAGATTTCTGGAGCGAACATTTTTAGGTATGGCTTGAATACTGCGTTAATTTTTTCTTCAAAAAGTTCATTTTTAGAAAGAAAGTGTGATTCAAGACCTCTCCCATGAAGTTTTCGTTGAGATAAAACTTGAAAGATATGGTTGATATAACACGATTTAAAGCATAACGCTCTTCCACGAGCTTTTATAGTTGAATGAGGTTGTGTTTGCATACTTGATTCAGCAGTTGCGCCTTTCGTACATGCTCCAAGATACAAAGTATCACCTTCCGAAATTTCATGTGCTTTACCAGCATGAACCTTATCAACAATTGTTTGCCAATCTGCGCGAAGTTGAGTTTCATCTTCTTTAAAACATTGCCATAAGTCAGCAAGTTCAATTTTCAAATCGCCAACAGGAATTTCTGAGTCATGATAATAGAAAACAAGCAGAATGTTTTCATTCTTCTCTTTGAAATGTGAAGATTCAAAAACTTCTTTATCTATGTCTGAGAAAGTGAAATGATTCAGCACAAGTCTTTCTTTCACTCGAATTTCATAATTTGACAAAGTTTTTAACGGTGAAGCCTTTAGCTCCAAATTTGCATAAGGAAAATCTGCCTGTGATTTATTATCATTCTTTTTTCCAAAATAGACATACTCAAGATAATTGCCAAATTTTCCTTTATTATTTTTGTTTTCATCATATGAGTTTTTTTGAGCATCCTGATTTACGCCTGCATATGAATGCTGTTCAGAATTCACCTTATCTATTGATTTGTTTTCAAGCCGTTGGGCATAATTCACGATTGAATTAATATTTGTCTCATCATAAAGGAGTTTTGGATTTTCCATAATATGCGGCTATTCCTCATCGAAAATTTTGTTTAGTACATTTCCCATCCGTGTAATCATTTGAACAACGAGAGCATTTCCCATACAGAAATAACGGAATTTCTGAGGCATTCCAGTGTCCGTCCAATTGTCCTCGAAACCTTGGATTCGTTCAGCTTCAAGGGGGGTTATAAGACGAAGTCTACCTGTTGCTGGATCTTGAATTACATGTGTGCTTCTGTTTACAGTAGCCTCACTGGTAAGCATTGTACGTGCAGGAAGTTCAAGACTGTCGGGAAAAGCAACAGGACCTTCGCTGAACGTGTATTTAAACCCTGTTTTTGCGGTTCGCTCGATTTTTTTTGCCCCTTTTAAGTATTTAAACTTTTCAAGTGATGTTGTGAGGTAAAAATTCTCCGCGACATTTCTCTCAACAAGATTCTTTAAAGGAATTGGATTTTCTGCTTTTGGAATTGTTGTTGTTGAATATATTTTCCCACTTTTCATATAGCCAGTATTCTCAAAAGTGAAAGCAAATGAATCAGAGACTTTCTGAATATTTGAAAAATTAATATCACAAGTTTTCAAAGCTTCTAATGATGAAATTGGAAAAGATTGTGCGAAAAAACCATCTGTACTGATTATTTCTTGAGGAGTCTTATTAGCATTTTTTTTTGAATATTTTGTATTTTCTGAGTATGCAAATATGAAAACTCGACGTCTGCGTTGCGCAGCTCCGTATTCTGCTGCATTTACAACCCGCCATTCAACGGAATAACCTAAAGAGGCAAAACAAGCAAGAATAATTCCGAAGTCTCGACCTCTCTGTTTTGAAGGAGATTTTAACAAACGGTCTACATTTTCCAAAAGAACAAATGGGGGATGCTTTGCAATCAAAGTATCACGGATTTGCCACCATAGAACGCCTTTTTTTCCTTCAATTCCTTTTTCACCGTTTAGTGAATGTGCTACAGAATAGTCCTGACAGGGGAATCCGCCAACTAAAAGGTTATGTGAAGGGATATGATTTTTATCTACTTGCGCAATGTCGATACCTGTGTACTCATCGATATCACCAAAATGTTTAACATAACAATCGTGTGCCCATTGGTTTTTCATTCCTGGTTCCCACTGAGAAAACCAGACTGTTTTCCAATCTCTAGAGGAATGCTCCAATCCTAGGCGGAATCCGCCGACTCCTGCAAAAAGCTCACAAACTGTTTTCTGACACATAAATTCATTTTACCTATAGTTTAAGAAAACTTCTACAGATTTTTTTACATCAAAAAGCACCACTTTGCCAACAATAAATTATACTATGAACTTACAGGAATTTCTACAAATTTCATAATTCTTGTTAAAATTACTGGCTAAGTAAACCAGTAGGCTGCATTTTAAGATTTTGCGTTAGCAAAATCGAATCCGAGTGGTATTTTTCGGGATAGGGATTGTAGGGGTGCGCGTCTAGCGCAAACACGCGTTAGCGGGTTCGTAGGCGAAAGCCGGAGCCCCGAAAAGCCCGACGGCAGTCCGTCCGACTGCCGGATCCCCTTTGTTTCATTCCTTGGGTAACTTTCGGAAGAACCAAATCATATACGGGATGGCGGTCAGCGTGCTCAGAAGGTCGGCGACTGCCTGGCTTATTTCCACGCCCAAAAGCCCGAACATCATAGGCAAAAGCAGGATTGCCGGGATAAAATAAACGCCCTGGCGGTTCATCGAAAGGAACGTCGCCTGCTTGATATGGCGCGTGGACTGCATCAGCATGTTCGTTCCGACGATTAGCGAGTGAAGCGGCAAAAACGCAGCCTGCCAGCGGAGTGCGACCGCGCCGACTGCAATAACTTCGGGGTCATCGCGGAACGCCCTGATAATCTGCGGGGCAAAAATCACTGCGACAGCCGCAAAAACCGACATAAAGCACGCGCCGCTCACGACAAGAAAAATATAAGCCTTGCGCACCCTGTCGTACCGTTTCGCGCCGTAATTGTAGCCGCTTACGGGGCTGAATCCCTGGCCTATGCCAATCATCATGCTCGCGATGAACATAACGATTTTCCCGACGATAGCCATTGCTGCGACCGCGCTGACACCGAACCCAGCCGCAGTTTTGTTGAGCATTATCGAAGCGACGCTTGCCAAGCCCTGGCGCGCCAGAGACGGAAGCCCCGTCGTGACGACTTTGCCCAGAACATCAGGCTTTTTCGCGATGTTTTTGACGCTTATGTGGCAAATGGATTTTCGCCGCAAATAGAACGAGAACAAGAGCCAGAAGCTTGTAAACTGAGTAAGGAGCGTACAAATCGCCGCGCCGCTTATTCCAAGCCCGAATCCTTTAAGCACAATCCCGGAGTTTGCGCCGAAAAGGGGAAGCTCCGCGAAAATGAAGAACGGGTCAAGCATCATGTTGAGGATGCCGCCGATTGTCAGCGCAATCATACTGAAAAATGCTTTTCCTTCGGCGCGAAGGTCGTTGTTCAGGACGAACGAGGCGCACATGAACGGCGCGCCCCAGAAAATGTAACGCGCATAATCTTTAGCGTAAGGCAGAACCGTGTCGCCCGCACCGATAAAACTGAGAACGCCGCTTGCAAAGACGTTTCCGAAGATTGTTATGAGAATACCGATTACAAGCGCGGCGAAAAATGCCGTTGAGCTTATGACACTTGCTTCTTCGTTACGTTTTTGCCCCAGTCTGATCGAGACGAGGCTGCCCGAGCCCATGCCGAGCGTAAAGCCGCACGCCTGAATTATGGACATTATCGGGAAAACGATGCCAACTGCTGCGCTCGCATCAGTTCCAAGCTGCGACACGAAAAACGTGTCAGCCATGTTGTAAAGCGATGTCACGAGCATGGAAGTGATTGTCGGGATGGCAAGCTTTGTGATGAGCTTCCATACCGGCGTGTTCACCATCTTGTTATATTGTTCGTCTGCAAGTTCTGTTTTCTGTTCCATTTATAAAATCCTCTTCCGTATGATGCAGCTCGACGTTTATTTGCGGAAAAGTCTCGCGTAAGAACGAAGCCATTCTCTCTGCGGAATAGACGCTTCTGTGCTGACCGCCGGTACAGCCGAAATTCACTTCAAGATGCGTGTAGCCGCGCTTAATATATTCGTTTACGGAAAGCGCGACGAGCTTTTTTGCTGAGTCCAGGAATGCTTCTATCTGCGTTTTTTCCAAAAGGAACTGCTCGACGGCTCGGTCTTTTCCTGTGAGGAGTGCATACTCTTTTTCGCGCCCGGGATTGAGTATAGCGCGGCAGTCAAAAACGAAGCCACCACCGTTGCCTGATGTGTCTTCCGGGATGCCCCTGCGGTACGAAAAACTTTTGACCGAGACAGTCAGTTTCTTGCCGCTTTCTGCGCTTGTATTGTATGTTTCCGCGCGTTCAGACATATCAAGCCCCCTTAAAACATTATTAACGCGGCATGGCATTCACGTCAATCGCGATGAACGGAACGCGCATTTCCTTTTCGGTGGCTCCGGCGTGGTGGCTTCTGAAGCGGTGAGACTTGTGCGAGTTGACGAGCGCCTTGTCGCCTGTAGCGACTGCGACAAAATCACCGAGCGAGCTTCCTAAGAAAGTAGGGTGCAGCCTGTCTGAGCCGAGGTTTCCGAAAAGTCCTTCCTGCAATATCTCGTCGCGGGAATAAAGACGGAAATCGTCCTTGAAAAGCGCGTTGAACACTTCAGGGAAGCTGGCGCGGCATTCCGGTTTCACGAACAAATTGCATGCCCTTGGCTCTATTGTTGCCGGGCGCAAAAGCATATCGTGGATTTCTGGGATATCTTCCAAAATCACGTTTTTAATGGGGATGTGGCCGTGGTCGGCGGTGACAATGACGAGTGTGTTGCGCGTATTCTCGTCAGCGGCGAGCGTTCTGCAAAGGTTTCTGACGCTTCTGTTTATGCCTTTGATTGTCGCTTCAACAGTGCGTGAGTACGTGCCCATTACGTGCATCATGTTGTCGGGGTATTCCTGATATCCGTAGATGTATTTGTTGCCCGCCTCGCCGCAAAGCCGGACGAGCTCTTTGTAGTACTGTTTTTTGTTCCGCACCTTCACGGAGCCGTAGAGCGAGACGCTGTAAGCGCGGTATTCGCCGCCTTCGCTGATGATGTCGTAAACGCTTTTGTAAGGCATGAAGCGGCTTGCCACACGATAATCCGCCGCCTGTGTTTTTGTGTCTTGAAGCACGTTCGGAAAAAGCGCGACGTTCGTGTCGAGCTGTGGAACGTAGAGTGTCCAGCCGAGCCAGCCGTGTTCGGCGGGGGTAAGTCCGCTTTCAAGAGATGTCGTGGCGGCGGTCGTTGTAGGCGGAAAAACTGATGAAATCTCTGCGACAAGGTTGCTGCGCAAAAAGCTTTCGGGCTCAAGGAAGCGTGTCATTGCGTCGATTCCCATGCCGTCGAACAGCATGAGCACGACGTTTTTCCATTTTTTAGTGTTCGTGTTCGAAGAAGGGTTTTTGCCCGCTTTTTGCGCGAACGTCTCAAAAGCAGAAAGCCCTGTGTGATATGGTTTGCCGCCGCAGTACCCGATAACGGAAGAAATCAGGTTCACGAGCGACGCTGAATAGTCTGGTTTAGTCATGTGGCTATTTTATCGGGAATCCAGCCCCCATGCAACAGGCGCAAAAATTGTCGAGTTTGTCGCGGAATTGCATGCCTGTTGCATGGGGTGCGCAAGTTGCTCTATAATGCGCGCTATGCAAAAACTTGGCATAAGAAAACTCGAAGGTGTACCGGCTCTGGTGTTTTGCGCGCTTTTGTGGAGCACAGGCGGAATACTCATAAAACTCGTTGAATGGAATCCGTTCGCGATTGCCGCCTCGCGCAGTATCGTCGCAGGACTTTTTATATCAATTCTGATGCGGCGAAAACCGTTCTTCGTCGTGCGCACGGGCGCATCCAAAAATGGCACCATCGACCGCCGCGCTACGCTCAACTTGTGGCTCGCCGGAATCTGCTATGCCCTCACGATGATACTCTACGTCCTGGGCAACAAGATGACGACCGCCGCCAACACAATCCTTCTGGAATACACAAGCCCAATCTACATCATCATGTTCGGCCCCGCCATCCTCGGCGAAAAAAACAAAATATCAGACTACATTTCTGTTGTTGTCGTTCTGTGCGGCATGATCCTCTTTTTCTCGGAAGGACTTGAGACAGGCAACATGGCTGGCAACATCATTGCGGCTCTTTCGGGCGTGGCGTTCGGCTTTTGCACGATATTTATGCGTAACCAGTCTCCCGACCTCTCAATCAATTCGTTCCAGCTGGCACATCTGATTACATTCGTTTCATGCGTGCCGTTCGCTTTTATCTCCGGATTGCCATCTGGATTGTCTTTCGTCGGACTTGCATTGCTCGGCATTTTCCAAATCGGAATACCGTCCGTGCTTTATTCGGTCGGGCTTAAAAACGTCCGCGCCCTGACAGCGACTTTTATCTCGATGATAGAGCCGCTTATGAATCCAGTTTGGGTAATGATTTTCGACGGCGAAACCCCTTCGTGGCAGTGTATTGTCGGCGGTGCGCTGATACTTGGCTGTATGGGCGTAAGGGCATTTCTCGCCCGCCAGAAATCAGAATAATAACACATCGGGGAAAACTCAGATACCAAAACGAAAATCCTGCGTTATAATTACGGCGATGCTTAGTGGCTGCTTACGAAAATTTCTGCGGCATCGACAAATTGTTGTAAACAAATAAAGGGGATTTTATGGCGGACATCTCTCACAGAAAGGCGAATGCTAAAGTTAAGGTCGTAGGAAGTGACGGAAAGCCTGTTGCGAACGCAAAAGTCGCGGTGAATCAGGTTAATCACGAGTTTTTGTTCGGATGCGGTGCATTTGATGCGCTGCCGTACACGAACGGAAATACTGTTCATAACGGAAACGGCAGCATAACATCTGCCAATAAGCCTATGACAGAGGCAGAGAAAGCAGCTTTCAAGGCGAACCTTGAGGACCGTATGCAAAAGTGGCTCGGGCTTTTCAACTATGGAACGCTCCCGTTTTACTGGGGCGGTTATGAGCCGGAAGAAGGCAAGCCGAATGCCGAGCAGCTGATGAACGCCGCGAAGTTCCTTAAGAGCAAGAATGTGACGGTGAAAGGCCATCCTCTTTGCTGGCATACAGGCTGTGCGCCGTGGCTCATGAACTATGACAACGCGACAATCCTTAAGAAGCAGCTTGAGCGCATCCACCGCGAAGTCGGGGGCTTCAAGGGCGTAATCGATATGTGGGACATCATCAACGAGGTCGTCATCATGCCGATTTACAACAAGTACGACAACGCTATCACCAGAATCTGCAAGGAGAAGGGACGTGTCGCGCTCGTAAAGGCTGTGTTCGACGCGGCTCAGGAGTCGAACCCGAACGGCGTTTTCCTTATAAATGACTTCAATCTTTCAACGAACTACGAGATTCTTATTGACGGCTGTCTAAATGCCGGCGCGCCGATCAAGACGATAGGACTTCAGTCGCACCAGCATCAGGGTGTTTGGAGCAAAGAAAAAACAGAGGAGATTCTTGCCCGCTACGAGCATTTCGGGCTGCCAATTCACTTTACTGAGAACACGATTGTCGCAGGCCCGCTCGTCGCGCCGGAGATAGACGACCTTCAGGACGCTCACTACGACGATGACGCAGCGACACCGGAACTGGAGCAGATGCAGGCGGAATCTTTGGAGACGATGTACCGCAATTTGTTCGAGAATCATCCGCTTGTGACGGCGATAACAAACTGGGATTTCGGCGACGGTGCGTGGCTCAACGCTCCGAGCGGCGTTATCCGCAAGGACAACTCGCTTAAGCCTTCGTATCACGCTCTGCACAAGCTTATAAAAGAAGAGTGGCACACCGCATTTGAGGCGACGACTGACGCGGAAGGCTTTGTGAATGTCGAGGGTTTCAAGGGCTGCTACGAGATTACCGCGGGCGACAAGAAAGGCACGTTCTTCCTGAAAGCCGGCGCCCCGAACGTGGAAGTAACGTTGAACTGATTTGTGCGCCATTCGGTTGTTGTGCGCGAATATCGGGGTTAACTAAGAAAATAGTACTTGCGAAGTGGGACGCAGAAAAAAAAACAGGGAGGCTCCCGTGAGGGAAGGTACCCTGTTTTTTTTTTCGTCGCTGGGACCCGCTTCGCAAGTCCAAAGTTTTGTTGTTGTGTTAAACCCGAAATTCGCGTTACTTAAAGCAAACATCAACCTCAAACGGACCGAATTTCGTCGTGAATGGAATCGCTATAACAGGATATCCCTGCGGCCATGAAATTATGTGATTATGACCAGAAATCGTGACTGGCGGTGAAATATCCATATTTATATGGGACAATGCAGTAACCGCGTTACCTGATATGATATTCGTGAACTCGCTTACAAGTCCCTTGGACATTACATCGCGCTCTTCTGGTTTGAACGACATGCCAGAAAGCTCCAGCATTTTGAGAGACAATACCTTATGCAACCGGAATGCGACAACACCTCCGCAATCACCCGTTACGCCCAGAAGTCCAGAAATTTCCCACGGATGTCCTGCGCTCGGTTTCAGAAGATACGGTTCGTTGTTAACCGCTTCTATAGAGAACATTGACTGGAATGCGTTTAATCCAGCGGTAAGAAATGCATTGATAATCTTAACATCCATGCCCTTATGATAGCATAGTAAATCGATAATACAAGAGTTTAAAGTGATATTTTAGAGAAAATATTACGATTATGTTTTTGACTGCCGATTAAGACAGAATGTCAGCAGGCACATCAAAAAATCCTTAAGATTTTACATCTTTTTGGAGATTATGTTTTGACACAAATTGTCCACCTCTGTAAACTATGCGCAAAGATAACGTATAGGGGGCTGAATGGCTGGGGAAAAAAGAAACGTTCTGGCGAAGGCTGTTGCTTCTTACAACGACTATATGTTCATGCCGATGGAATTCCGCGGCAAAATCGCAGACAACAACCTGAAGTATTCGTTATATGTCCTGTTAATCACTTCTTCACTGTGCTTGCTTGATTTAATCATCCTTGTGGTGAAAAATATCCATAATCTCAAAAGTATCAATTATCATCTTCTTTTTCTTTCAATTTATCTTTTTGTTTCTGGTATCTGCCTAATTCTTTATATCTTGATAAAAAAGTTCAACATAAAGAATTTTTTTGTTAAGGAGCTGCCGTTTTACATCGGTTTCACGGTCGGAATCATTGACTGCCTTATAAGCCTTTATTTGCAGGGTGAGCTTTATACAGAAATTATAGTTCTTATGATGATGTTCATCATGGATTCTATGATATTCATAATTCATCCTTTTTATTTCCTGTTTATAATGTCTTTCAGCGTGTGGTGGTTATATCCGCGCATGAACGCAACATTCGAGACGGCTGGTATTTTTGCGACGATTGTTGTTTTTGTGACGATTCAGGTGCTTGTCATTTTCAAATGGATCAACTCGAAACGTCTTTACATAAAGGAACAGAACATCGAGTTCTTCAGAGAGGCGTTGCAGAGCGAAGTTGAGCGGCAGACGGAGAAGATTGTCGAGCAGCACCGGAAGCTTGTGGACATGCAGGACAACACGATTATCGGGCTTTCGAACCTTGTGGAGAGCCGCGATTCCGAGACTGGAAGCCATGTCCGCCGTACAAGCGCGTATGTTAAGGTATTGGCGAAAAAAGTCCAGGAAGACCGATTTTACAGCGGCATTCTTACTGACAAATATATCGAGTATCTTACGAAAGCGGCTCCTATGCACGATATCGGGAAAATTATCGTTGCGGACAGTATTCTTAAGAAACGCGGAAAGCTCACCGAAGATGAGTTTACGCTGATGAAGTGTCACACGGTCGAAGGCGCGCGGATTGTTGACGAGGTTTTCAGGAGCAATGAGAACGCAGAATATATTGAGGTTCTGAAAGAGATTGTCATGAGCCACCACGAGAAATGGGACGGTTCCGGATATCCAGAGGGACTTAAATGCAACGAGATTCCGCTTAGCGCGCGGATTATGGCGATTGCGGATGTTTTTGATGCCCTCGTGTCGCCACGGTGCTACAAGGAACCTTTCCCGGTTGACAAAGCGTTCGAGATAATACGTGCCTCGTCCGGTTCTCATTTTGACCCGATACTTGTGACGGAATTCCAGCGGATAAAAAACGACATCATCGCCATAATGAACGAATACTCGGACTGATTTTGAAAACCATCACACGAAAAACGCAAAAAATCCTCTGCATTGCCGCCGTCATAATCGCTGTCGCCGTTTCCGCGCTCGTTTTTGTTTTTGTAGGCATTCCTGTTATCCGATTTATCTCTGAGCCGGAAAAGTTCCGCGCGTGGGTTGAGTCCCGCGGCTTTGGCGGCAAAATCGCGTTCGTGGGCGTTGTTATTCTGCAGGTGATTGTCGCGCTTATTCCCGGCGAGCCGTTCGAAATAGCCGCCGGATACGCGTTCGGCGCCGTGGAGGGCACAATCCTGTGTGTCCTGGCAGCAGCTATTGGAAGTGTGTGCGTCTTTCTTTTGGTGCGCAAGTTCGGCGTGAAATTTGTAGAAGTTTTCTTCCCTCAGAAAAAGCTTAGCGATTTGCGCTTCTTGAAGTCTTCTCCACGGCGCGACTTTTTGTTCCTTGTGATTTTCGCCGTTCCAGGTACGCCGAAAGACCTTCTCTGCTATTTTGCGGGGCTTACGGACATCAGGTTTCCGGTGTGGCTTTTGATATGCTCGTTCGGGCGCATTCCGTCAATATTAACTTCGACAATCGGCGGGGATGCGCTGGGCACCAAGAACTACTTTTTTGCGGTTGCGGTGTTCGTGGTGACGCTCGCGGTGAGTGGGTTGGGGCTTTTGGCGTACAACGCGCTTTGCAAAAAAAAATCTTCGTAGACATATCTTTTGTTCTGCGTGTATAATTAATCCATTCGTTGCTGATATTTCGGACATTTGACTGATATGGAACCCATTGTTTTAAGACATGCGAAAAACTATCGCGACATAGGCGGAATAAAGACAACTTCCGGCAAGACATTACGGAAATGTATGCTTATAAGGGGCACGGCTCTTTCTAAACTGACCGAGAAGGATGTTATCCGCCTGAAGCATGAGTATCATCTTAGGACTATTATTGACCTCAGAACGCGAAAAGAGGCATCAGAGAAGCCCGACAAGCAGATTGAGGGCGTTTCTTACCACTTGATGCCTGTGTTCGACGAGGCTGTCATCGGAATAAGCCACGAGAAAAGAGTTAAGAGCATTAAGTCCCTTGTTGCGCTTCCTTCGATGGAGTTGCTGTACGAAAATATGGTGAATCCTGAGAATCTGCCGAACATTACGGCTGTGCTCAAAAAAATCCTGCTTCTGCCGGCTGAAGAGTTTTCCGTTGCTTTTCATTGTTCGGCGGGAAAAGACAGGACTGGCGTAATTGCCGCGCTGCTGCTTTCGTTCCTTGGGGTGGACAGGAACGACGTTATAGACGACTATCTCTACACGAACAAGGGCAGGCGGATAAAGGCGAACTTCGCGTATATTGGCAGCGTTATTTTGAAGGGCAACCGGAGTTTCGCGCGGAAAGTAAAGAATTATATCCTTGCAGAGGAAGTATATATACAGGCTTCGCTTAAATCGATAGAAAAAACTTACGGCTCGCTGGAAAAGTATTTTGAGAAGGAGCTTAGTTTTTCTGACGAGGAAGTGCGCCAGATAAAAGACAAGTTTCTGGAAGATCCGACAGAGTAGAGTTTCGAACGCGCTAGGTATGGCTTGTTAATGGAGGGGGCGGTCATGTCAAAAAATCTTATTGAGAAAGTTCTTTGCGACAATATAACCGATCGGAAATGTTTTTTTGTTTTTCCTACCCAGATTGCAGCCGACCTTTGGGCAGACAGAGCGACCCTTGTTACGAGCGTGTCTGCTGTTGCCACGGAGCGTTTCGTCGCGTGGGATCGCTTTAAGAGCGAATCAGTAAGGAGCATGCATCAGGACAAAAAATCAGTTCCGTCCGCGATGCGCCGGATTTTCGCTTCATCTGTCATAAAAGAAAACTCTAAAAAGCCTTTTTTCTCGTATATAATCACGCAGGAATACAGCCGCACAGCCGAGCGGTTCACTGACTGGATAGCAAAACTGCTGCCGGAGCTTGCTTTGTGGAAGCGGCTTTTCGAAGAATCGGGAGCGCGTCCTGACGACGAGGACAAAGACCTGATGCAGCTTTACGAACGCTACTCTGTTTTTCTGCAGAAATACGGCTTTTTTGACCCCGCCTGGGAAACGCCGCCGTTCCAGGCTGACGGCAACCACTATTTCATCTTTTTTCCGGAAATACTTTCCGATTACATGGAGTACGAGGCTATACTAAGGTCATCGCCTGACATAACGATTGTGAACTTGCCGAAAGCGGCGGGGTCAGCGAAAGCGGGGACGGTCGCCTTTTTCAACAACTCGCGGACGGAAATAAAGCACGTCGCGGCTTTCATTCAGAAACTTCACGAAGAGCGCGGCATTTCATGGAACGACATTGCAGTCAGCGTGCCTGTCCTTGAAAGCTACGGCGCGTATATCAGCAGAGATTTCACGCTTTTCGAGATACCTCATGTTATCCGGTCTGCCGTAAGCCTAAGTTCCGCCGGAGCCGGAAGCTTCTTTTCTCAAATAAAGCAGTGCGCGTCTTCCGGCTGCAACTACGATTCTCTGTATGCCCTGCTTTTGAACGCGGAGCTTCCTTGGAACGACTACGCAAAGAACAGGAACCTTCTTCAGTTCGGCTGCGAAAACCACTGCATCTGCAACTACGAGTATAACGGCGAGCGGATAAACGTCTGGGAAAAATCGTTCGACGAAGTTTTAGGCGCAGCCGCCGGCTCTGCAAAAAGTGACGGTGATGATCCTCATAAGCAGTTCGTCTCCGGTTTGCGGGGGTTTTACCGCTCTCTTCGGGTCGCCATAGAGACAATGTCCAGCTCAGAATCGTTCGAGAAGCTCCGCGACAACTATTTTGCTTTCCGGGAGCGGTTCTTCGACATGTCGAAATGCTCCGCGCGGAGCGACCTTATCTTAAGCCGCTGTATCAAAGAGCTTGGAAACCTTATCGATTTGGAGAAAGAGTATCTTTCCGGCGACGGAACTGTCTACAAGCCCGAGAATCCGTTCTCGTTCTTCAATGATTTTATTTCAGGCATTCAGTATTTGGAGCAGACCGACAAAACCGGCGTTCAGATACTTCCTTACAAGCTTGGCTCCTGTGCGCCGTTTGCGTGCCATGTGATAGTTGACGCAAGCCAGGCTTCTGTTTCCGTAGTATATGACGAGCTTTCGTTTTTGCAGGAGAATAAGCGGAAACGTCTAACGAAACGCGAGGAACTTAACTGCACCGAGGAGTTTTTGCGCCTTTACAGCATGAACAGCACTGAATGCGACGCATATTTTACGGCAGCGGAAAAAACGTTCACTGGCTATGCACAGACTTCGAGCAGCCTTGAAGAAAATGATATGCGAAGGCAGCCGGATGATGACGAGCTTTTAGTAAGCAACCCGTACAAGGCGGAAAAACGGTGGCTTATGAGCAGCGGTGAAAACCAGCAGCCTGACGGTTCTCTTTTTCCGAAGCGGATTCCCGAGTGCGCGAAAAACAGCTTTGAGAACTGGCTTAAATTGCAGCCGGGCGCAGGGCTTGCGCAAGAATCCGCCGAAAACCCGAAATCAGCATCAAATCCCGGTTACGCCGTGTCAGGTGACATCTATATCTCAAAAACAAAGCTCAAAAATTTTTTCTTCTGCCCGTACAACTGGCTTCTAATATACAAGTTCAACTTGAAGGAGCAGGACAGCCCCGCGACATTGATGAATCAGTACGCATACGGCAACCTTTACCACAAAATATGCGAGTTGTTCATGCTTTCCTTAAAGGCAGAGAATCTTATGCTTCAAGTTGAGTCAGGCTCTCTACCAGAAAAACACGCGGCATTGCTCCAAAAGAGCGTGAATGACGCAATATCACAGCAAGAATGCTTCCTTTCGCGCGAGCTTCTTGGCACAACGCGGACGGCTATCTCAGAGCTTATGCGAAACAGCATGACAAGTTTTTCAACGGTTTTCAACGGCTGTGCGGTTGCAGAAATCGAGAAAGAATATTGCGTCAAAATCCCGGGAAAATCGTATACTTGTAACGGCAGAATCGACTGCCTTCTCCGCGATCCGGAAAACGACAGATATTTCCTTGTTGACTTCAAAACATCAAGAGTTCCTGACGATTTTTTCCCTAATGATGAAGACCAGCATTTTCCATTGATGCAGCAGGTGCTTCCAGATTTTCAGATGCCTATGTACGCGCTTTTGCTTAAGTACGATGAAAAGCCGATTATCGTGCAGAACGCGTGTTTCTTTAAGATTAAGGAAGCTGAATTCATAAATGTTTTCGGAGAGGAAATGTTCATTAGGAATAAACCCTCAAGCAGATCAAAGGCAACAACGAAGCTTCTTGAAGATTTTGAAGCTTCAATCAACAAAACCATAGAATGCATGGATTTTTATGCTGAATGCGTGAGAACCGGAAGAATCGAGACGGATCCAGAGGTTCATAGTTTTGTGCGCTGCTCAGAGTGTAGTTACAAGGGACTTTGCAGAAAGACGTTCAATGTTGGCAAAAAGGACTGATTTATGGCTGAAGAGAAAGAAAAAAGAAAGATAGACAATGATCAGCGTGCGGCAATTGAATCGGTGCGCAACTCCGTGGTAAGCGCTGGCGCCGGCTCCGGCAAGACGACAGTTCTTTCGCAGCGGTTCCTTCACCTTATACAGACGAATCACTATGACGCGGACAAGATACTGACGCTTACGTTTACCAAAAAGGCGACAGTCGAGATGTCAGACCGAATCTACAAGGTTCTGCGCAGCGAGGCTCCGGAGCAGGCCGCTATTTTCCATAAGGCGAACATCAAGACGCTCGACGGTTACTGTAGTTCTGTCGCAAAAGTCGGCTCACATTTTTACGGCATAAGTCCGGATTTCACTTCTGATGAGGAAAAACTCGCCGAGCAAGTAAAGGCGCAGGCATATCCGTTCATTTTGAAGCATCGTGACAACAAGGGCATAAAGAAGATAGCGGGCGCAACCAGGTTCGATGAATTGAGTACCGAACTTTTTGTCGATCCGATTCTTGAAAACTCGACGATTGCCGAGCCAATCGATTTTGAAGCGAATTTCCGCTTGCAGACAAAGGAAATCGCCGCTACTTGGCAGGACACGGTCAAAAGATTTGATAGCGCAGTAAACGATCTGAAGCTGGGCGTAATCGAGTTCGAGGGCAACAAATCAACGAAATATCAGCAAGTTGCAGTTGTGTTCCAGAATACGGAACTGCCAGAAACGCCGGGGCTTTCTTCGGATGACGTTTGGAACAGCAATTTCGCGGATATTGAGACGTATCTTCGTAGCGCAAAGAATTTCAATGAGCTTAAAAAGCCCGGTACTCTTAAAGGCGCAGAAGGGTGGGGCGAGATTATAGAGGAGATAAAGAAACATCTTTCAACTCTTCTCTCGGTCTACAACTGTGTTGCCGGATTTTATATTGTAAAAGAACTTATTCCGCTTTTCCAGGAATTCCAGGAAATTGTGAACGACATAAAGCGAATCACAGGATTTTTGACTTTCAAAGACATCTCAAAGATGGCTCTTTGCATTTTAAGGGACCACCCGGAAATCAGGCTACAGGAAAAGAGAAAATACAAAGCGATAATGATAGACGAGTTTCAGGACAACAACTCCGACCAGCGCGACATGCTGTATCTGCTCGCGGAACGTGAGTCTCGCATGGAAAAATCTGTTCCTGATGTTTCTGAGCTTTGCCCCGACAAGCTTTTCTTCGTAGGCGACGAAAAGCAGAGCATCTACCGTTTCCGTGGCGCGGATGTCTCAGTTTTCAGAAAACTTGCCGGTGAGTTCAGCGAGGGGAACCTCTCCATGCACACGAACTACCGCTCGCATCCGTCTCTTATTGCGGCTTTCAACACTCTTTTCGGAGGGTTCCCGTATCCTGTAAGCGGCAAGCCAGCTGTCGCGGACACTCTGCCTTCCGTGTTCTTCTCCGACGCGAACGGTGCGGACAAAAACAGCGACATCCCCGATTACGAGGCTGTCTATCACGAAGTCATGGTGCCGGAAAGCAAGCTCAAAGAAATCAATACGCCCGAAAAAAAGAATGAATCATATATTCCGCACGTTCATTTCGCGCTCTACGACGTTGGCGCGGACAAAGAGGATCCGCCTGACGAAAAGAAATTCATGACAGGCGAAGAAGCTGAAGTAGAGTGGGTAACCCGAAAAATCGAGGAGCTTATAAGCAGAGAAGAAAATCCTGTGAATCCGTCTGATATAGCGATTCTGCTTCCGAAACTCAGCCCGCACCAGCCTCGGTTTGAAAAAGCTTTCCTGCGGCACGGCATTCCGTACAACACCGAAGTCGCGACCGATATCTTCGCAGACGGCCCTGTTAACGACATCACCGCTTTTATCAACTTGTGCGTGAATCCTGATGACAAGTGCTCGTATGCCCAGGTTCTGCGCTCTCCTTTCGTGAATCTTTCGTTCGAAGAAATGCAGAAAGTCCTTTCGCGGAATGCCTTTAGCGACGATGCTGCTGATTTGTTCGATGAAAAAAACAATGAAGAATCAGAAGGCAGGGAACGTTTCTTGCGCATGGCGGCTTTTTACCGCGACCTTGTTGAGACATCTGCATACGAGCCGTTGACGACTACTGTTTCGCGCCTTTGGTACGATTCCGGCTACCGCTACGAGACGCTGTGGAATCACACTGTCGAAATGTTCGGCAAACAATACGACATGCTTTTTGAGCTTGCCCGCCAGAGCGATGTCCAGAACCTGAACATCGCTGCGTTCGCTGATATCCTGAACGGATACAAGAATAATCCTGACGACAGGCTTGATGATATGGACATCCCGATGGAACAGGCGGACGGCGTTCACATAATGTCTGTCCACAAAAGCAAAGGATTGGAGTTTGATGTTGTGTTTGTCTGCGGAACAGGAAGCGGTCGCAGTTGGGAGTGCAACAAGAGCTTTGTCTTCGCAAGCAAAGAGTATGGAATTACCGTGAACACTCCGGTCGTAGGGGAACTTGCGGAAGACAAAAAGAACATTTTCTTTGAAAAAGCAAAGCTCGATACTATTTTGCGGAACAATGCAGAAAATCGCCGTCTGGCATACGTTGCGCTTACCCGCGCCAAAAACGAGCTTTATATAACGAACGGAAAATACAAAAAAGAAGACTTTAACAAGCTTTATGAAAAATGGTGTCCGGGCGGGGAAAATCAGATACGGACACTGTTCGAGCCGCTCAGCTATATTCTGGCGTTCTATATGGAGTCGCAGCCTGAAATCGTAGTAAGCGGATGTGGAAAATGCGCTCCTTTCGACGTTCAGTTTGTCCCGCCTTTTGCGCGAAACGAAATCTCCACTCATTCCGGGCGGAAGAACAGCACTGAAGACAGAAAAAAGCTTCTTGACTTTTTGCGGACGACGAATCCGTACGAGAACGCGGAGATTATAAAAGCCGTCGCCCCGGGAAAAAAGTACACGAATCCAAGCCACTTGCACGAAAGCGACGACGAAAGCCTTAAAGAAGATACGTCAAAAGGCTCGTACAGTTTCGATATCGACAAAACCATACCATATTGGGAGATAGGAGATATCGTCCTGAGCACGCTTCCGGCGAAAGCGGAAGAAGGCGAGAGTCTTGAACCTAAGTTCACGTTCGCGAATTTCGGAACGATTGCGCACGCGTACATGGAAGCCGCGGTTACAGGCGGCGAGCCTGTCATAAAGGAAAAAGAGTTTGCCGGACTTGAGAATAAAAAGAAGTCGATAGAGAAAATCAAATCGATATGCGAAGAAATGGCATTGAAGTTCAAAAGCTCGTCTCTAGGGGCGCAGGTCGCGGAGTGCATGAGCGCGCAAAGGTTCATAAAAGCTGAATATAGTTTCAGGAGCCGCCTTAAAGACTCGATCCTTAAAGGAACGATAGACCTTGTGTTCGAAAACCCAGACGGAACCTTCACGATAGTCGATTACAAGACGAATCAGTCCGTAAAGCCGGAGATATACTATTTGCAGCTTGCGTGCTACAGGCAGGCAGTGGCGGCGATGCTCGGCGTAAAAGATGCTTCGTCAATCCGTTGCATGCTTTATTATCTGCGGTTCGGCAAAGTAGTCGATATAACGGAGCCATGCGGTAAAATTTCTGTTGAATAAACTCTTCGAATTTGGCATATTTACTCTCGTTCCGAAACTTTGTATTTGCGCTTCTGCTTTTTTTCGTTTGTTTAGCGCGAGTTTCGTACGGATTCAAAGGATTTTATGAAATCAGAAATAGACCATGTGCTGGGGCTTCTTTACGGCACAAAAGAATACGACATTCTTGTTGAGATAGAAAGTCTTTACCAGAATATAAGCGTCAAACAGACTGATTGGTACGAAAAATCACAGTTTTTGTGCCCGGACGGATGTGGTTCCTGCTGCCACGATTTTGAGCCTGATTTGCTTGAATGCGAAGCGTTGTATATGGCGGCGTGGCTTCTTGAAAACCAATACGAGAACGCGCTTAAAATTGCAGATTTTGACAGCGTTTATCCATTTGACAACGGAAAAACTTGTCCGTTTTATAACAACGACAATCCTTATCATTGCTCGATATACGGTGGTAGGCCTTTTGTCTGCAGGCTTTTCGGTGCATCTTGCTCTGGCGGCAAAAACGGTGAGAGTGTCTGGCGGCCGTGCCGGTTTTACCCTGAAGAGATGCTTGCAAAGCGGAATCCGCCTGTTGAAAAACGCCAGTATTCTACGGATGAGGCGAAAAAACTGTTCCCGTCGTTGCCGCCTGTAATGAGCGACATTATGGAGCAGGCGTTGTCTTTGTCGCCGGACAGTGCGGAAACAAAGCTTATCCGCGACATTCTGCCAGGAACAATCCGGAAGCTGCTCTGGATTTTCTCGATGAACGGAAACGATAACGACACGCCGCGTGGTTCGCCGAACAATACAGCGGCGTAGCTGTTCAGTCTTGTGGCGTTTTTCGCGCGGAGTAGATGCAGCCACAGTAATCTTGGCGCCACATTCCGTATTCTTCTGTAATCTGTGTGCTCCGCAAAAAGCCGTTTTTCTTTTTGAAGTCGGACGGCAAAAAGCGCGTGGCTTGCGCTGCGCCGTGCGCTCCGGCTTCGAGCGCGAACCCAATTACGTTTATTTTCTCCGCGTCTTTGTGCGGGCTTATGCTCAGCGTCGTCGTGAACCAGTCGAAGCCGTTCGCGCACGCATACTCGTACGCTTTGCCCATGCGAAGTTCATAGCAGCGTCGGCACCGTTCGCCGCGCTCCGGCTCGGCGGCAAGCTCCGGTTCGTTCCTCACGTTTGTAGCGGTAAAAAAGTCTTCGGGATCGTATGTTGCTTCCACAAGTTTTACGCCGCCGGAAAGCGCGGCAGGAAAGCGGGCAAGAAACTTCTCCAGCTCAGAAAGCCGCCTTTCGTACTCTTGCTGCGGGCTTATGTTAGGGTTGTAGTAATAGATTGTTATGTCAAAATAAGGAACAAGAGTTTCCAAGCAGTACGAGCTGCACGGCCCGCAGCAAGCATGAAGCAGCAGAGTCGGCTTTTCCGGTGCGGAATCGCCGCCCAGTGACTCCAGTATCTCTTCCATCTCCCGCTGATAGTTCCGCTTCTCAGCCATTCGTGTTACACCAGCTTAAGCAAATCGGCGAACTCTTTTATCTCGTAGTCCGCGCCTGTTACAGAACCGAATCCGTAAGAAGCGAACACGAACGGCACTCCGGCTTTTTTTGACGCATCAAAATCGCCCGCCGTATCGCCGACATACATTACGTTTTCAAGCTTGTTCCGCTCGATTACAAGCCGGATATTCTCGTCTTTCTGAAGGCCTGTCCGTCCGAAGCACTCGTAATCGCTGATGATATCAGTTATGCCGTTCTTCTCCATCACAAGCTCGATGTATCCGTCCTGACAGTTGCTTACAATGTAAAGTCCGCATTTCTTGTGGTCACCGTCTTTACCAGAAAGCGCACGCAACGTCTCCCGTACGCCGGGGAAAGTGATGTTCTTCGTGTTCTCCACAATCGCTTCGTGCTCATATTTGCAGCACAGCTTCAAGAGCGCGGCTTTCTTTTCAGGATCAATGTCGCCAAACAAATCGTCGGCAATCACGTCCATCGGCTTTCCGAACTCTTTTTTCAAAGAATCCGCCGTTATAACAAGTCCGTCCAGTTCAGGAACAGCCGCCTCTTTGAGCGCACGGTTCCAACCGACAGCCACAACTCCCGTCGAGTCCCACAAAGTACCATCAATATCGAGAATAAAGTTTTTCATCTGTTTTTTTTTCGTCCACGTTGTTACTTGCGTCTTCCAAAAAGACGAAGCAGTTTTATAAAGATGTTGATAAAATCAAGATAAAGTCTGAGAGCGCCGTAAATCGCATGTTTCTGGTAAAACTCAGAATCGTCCGCACCCTCTGAAATCCGAAGCAGATTCTGTGTGTGATACGCTGTAAGACCTGCGAAAAGTCCGACTCCGAAAACCGAAATTCCCCAGTCAATCGCCGAGGAGCCTAAAATCATGTTCATTACTGATACGCCGACAATGCCGATAAGAGCCATTCCAAAGAAACGGACATATTTGCCAAGATTCGTTTTTGTCAGCATTCCGTAAATGCTCATAGCAAGGAACATCAATGCGCTTGCAACGAAAACGCGCGTAATTGAGCGGAGTGAATAAATCAGGAAAACTGATGAGAGCGTAACTCCGTTTACAAGAGCGTATGCGTAGAACAGGACAGTTGCCGCTATAGGAGAGAGCTTATTGATTGCGGCAGAAAGAGTTATAACAAGCACTAATTCCGCGATTATAAAGAAATAAGCAAGATTGTTTGTGTAAATGAGCTTTATCATCGTCTGTGATGATGCTGTAAAATACGCTGCGATAGCCGTTACAACTAGAGCTGTGAACATCTGTAAATATACTCTGGATAAAAATTTACGCTGTTCATCGGATATTGTTTGACCAAATGCGACTGTTTCGTTCATGTAAACCCTCCATGTTAGCTTCTGTTGAAAATACGTATTGAATTTATCAATTTCCCGCGCTTCTGTAAAGTTAATTTTTTTTCTAAAACTTGTGAAATATCCAAAAGTATTATAAAATACATTATGGGGAAGGCGGTGCGTGTAGAAAATCAGCAAAACGAGAAAAAAGAAGACGGATTTGAAATCAGTTTCAGAAAGCTTTCCAAGCGAGGAAAGGCTTTAGTAATCTCTGTTTTCATCTTTATGATTTTAGGGTTCGGTGCGTTTGTTTTGCGTGAGACAATCGTATCTGTTAATTCACACAAAATGGAAGCCGAGAACCTGGCTATTCTTTTCGGTTCTGAAATTGAGCGAGACTGTTCCCGTACGTTCCAGCTTAACGGAATAATGGAAGCTCTTCTTTTTGCAGACGACGGTGCTGTCGCCGATTTTCAAAGACTTGCAAAAAATCTTATTCCTGACTATCCCGCCGCATCCTGTGTGCAGCTCGCGCCTAACGGCATTGTCTCTGAGGTTTATCCGCTTGAGGGCAATGAGGCTGTAATGGGACACAATCTTTTTATGGATCCGAACCGTTCTCATGAGGCCATTGTAACAAGAAGCAGCGGAGTTCTGACGATTGGCGGACCGTATCAGCTTAAGCAGGGCGGAGAAGGTTTTATCGGGCGGCTTCCTGTTTTTCTGGACAGCGAAAAAACTGAGTTCTGGGGATTCATTAACGTTGTCGTGCTTGTCTCAAGTATCCTTGACGCAATTGATTTTACGCCGCTTTCAAAACACGGATACAATTTTTCAATATACAAAATCGATGATGAGACTGGTAACAAACTTCACATTTACGGCGTTGACTACGAAAAACTGAAAAATCCTGTAAGTCATGATCTTGATATGCCAAATGCGTGTTGGGAGATTGCTGTCTCGCCTAAAAGCTCTTGGATCGATATCCGTTTGTTTGTAGTTCTTATCGTGATGTCACTGCTGCTTATTTTGACGCTTTCTTTCCTTGCTGTTCTTGTCGTTCAGCAGTATTCGAGCAACAGAAAGCTGGCGCGGCTTGCCGTCATCGATCAGCTTACGGGGCTTTTCTCCAGGCAGACTGCTGTTCAGACGCTTGAGAGAGAGATAGAGAATTCTTCAAAAACAGGTCTTCATATCGCAATGTGTTTTATTGATATGAACGATTTCAAGGGAATAAACGACACTTACGGTCATACGAAAGGAGATGCGGCGCTTAAATGGGTCGCGGATCAGTTGAACAGAGTCGTGCGCCAGGATGATATTGTGGCTCGTTTTGGTGGTGATGAGTTCATAGTGATTTTCCGCGGTCAGTATACAGAGAATTATGATGCGATGGCGGATCGCATACGAGAGGCTTTGAATGCGCCTGCTGATTTGGGAAACGGCGTTGTGATAGATATTTCGGCAGCAGTAGGTGTGGCGTTCTATCCTGATAACGGAACGACTGTTGAAAGCCTTGTTCAGTATGCCGATGACGCGATGTACAAAGAAAAAGCGCAGATGAAGAACACCGTCCGCTAGTCCTGGGGACGCTTGCGCTATTCGCGCTCTTTTGCTACATTCACGATATGAGTACAATTTCCCAAAAGAAGAATTTATTTTTATCTGATTATATGGAAGGCGCGCATCCTGCTATCTTACAGCGCCTTGGTGAGACAAACCTTTTCAAAACACCCGGCTATGGCACAGACGAGATTTGCGAGGCAGCTCGTGACAAAATAAGGCAAGCATGCGGCTGTCCTGAAGCGGCGGTTCATTTCCTTGTCGGCGGAACACAGACAAACGCCACCGTTATCGACGCGCTCCTTAGACCGTACCAGGGGGTCGTGTCGGCTGAGACCGGGCATATAAACGGACACGAAGCCGGCGCAATAGAAGCATCCGGCCACAAAGTCATAACGCTTCCGCATCATTTTGGAAAACTGGACGCAAAGAAACTCAAATCGTATCTTGATGATTTTTATAACGACGAGAACCACGACCATATGGTTATGCCCGGAATGGTCTACATTTCAAACCCGACGGAATACGGCACAATTTACAGTCTTTCTGAGCTGACAGCGCTTAGTTCTGTCTGCCGAGAGCGCGGTATTCCGCTTTACATGGACGGAGCGCGTCTAGCGTATGCGCTCGCTTGCCCGGAGAACGATGTTTCACTTAAAGACATCGCTTCTTTGTGCGATGCGTTCTATATTGGCGGCACAAAATGTGGCGCGCTTTTTGGCGAGGCTGTCGTTATTCCGAACTCATCCATTGCGCCGCATTTCTTCACGCTTGTAAAGCAGCACGGCGGGCTTCTTGCGAAAGGCAGGCTGCTTGGCATTCAGTTCGATACTCTTTTTACGGACAACCTTTACTACGAGCTTGGAAAGAACGGCATTGAGACAGCGGAAAGACTGCGCAACGGGCTTCGCGAGCTCAACATGATTCTTAGCTTCCCGACCCCTACGAACCAGATTTTCGTCGTGCTTGAGAATGACAAGATGGCAAAGCTCGCCGAATGCGCAGGCTTCGGCTTTTGGGAAAAATACGACGACAAAAGAACGGTTGTCCGCTTTGTGACAAGCTGGGCAACAACGCCCGCCGACGTGGACGCTGTTCTTGAGGCGTTGCGTGACAATCTGTAAAAAGCACATTTTGCGGCAGGAAAAATATGGCAGATAAAATGAACCGCGGCGCACTGCCGATGGTAAAGCTGACGCTCCCAATCGCTATGGAGCAGATATTCAGGATACTCGTCTCTTCCGTTGATACGATGATGCTCAGCACCTACAACAATGATGCTGTCGCCGCCGTAGGACTAGTTTCGCAGTATGTCTTCTTTTTGACGCTCGTTTTTTCAGTTATAGGCACAGGCTGCTCAATCGTCCTCGCTCAGTTCCTTGGCGCAAACAAGAAAGAAAAAGATTTGAACAACATCGCGCAGGCAAGCACTGTCATGGTTTTCATCATGTCGCTCGTCCTTACGCTTCTCGTTATTTTCGGAACATCTGCCTTGCTTTCGTGCTACGAGTTAGAGGATGCCGTCCGCGACTACGCCTGGCAGTATTTTGTAATTTACGGCGGTATATTCTGCTTTTTCAACGCGTTCAGCCTTCTGCAGGGAGCCGTTCTCCGTAGCTACGGCTACACTAAAGAGGCGATGATTGTCTCTATCGTTGCAAACCTTACGAACGTTCTTGGAAACGCGTTGTCTCTGTACGGCTGGTTTGGGCTTCCTGTGCTTGGTGTCGCCGGCGTGGCGGGTGCATCGGGCTTTGCGATGGTCGTTTCGTGCATCATGTTCACGGTTTATATCAGGCGCAAAAAAGACGTTGCTTTCAACTTTAAGGGCATTACGAAAGTGCCGCGTGAAAGTTTCCGCTTGGTTCTTAAAGTCGGTGTTCCGACCGCCGGCGAAGGTCTTTCGTACAACGTCAGCCAGATTGTGATTATGGCTATGATCTCGACACTCGGCACGAACGCAATGTCTTCGCAAGTGTACACGATGACGATTCTTCGCTTTGTGTTCGCGACGGCTATGGCGATCGGCAACGCTACGCAGATAAAGGCCGGATATTACGTCGGCGCGGGCGAAAAAGAAGTCGCGTACAAGAAAGTCTTCATCTATCAGATTGTTGCGACCAGCTGCTCAATGATTATGATAATCATCGTGAACCTGATAAAGAACCCTGTCGTCAGCATTTTCACGGACATACCGGAAGTTCATTCGCTTGTCTGCACGCTTCTTATTTACTCAGCCTATATGGAGTTCGGGCGTTCGCTGAACCTTGTGTACGTCGGTGCCCTAAAAGGTGCGGGCGACGTGCGTTTCCCAGTGCTTTACGGAATATGCTCCAATTGGGGAATCATGGTTCTTGGAAGCTACATCCTGGGCATAAAATGCGGGCTCGGGCTCGTCGGGTTCTGGCTTGGAATCGGTACCGACGAGACTACGCGCGGCATCGTTATGCTGCTTCGCTGGAAAAGCCGTCGCTGGCAAAAATACGCGCTGATTTCGTAGCCCGACGTTAGTGCCACCTCGCCTCGCATCTTATTTTTTCCCGCGCAGCATGAACTTCCTCGCGATATGCATCACAGGCTTCATGTACCACGGACGGATTTCCTTGTCCGCTTTTTTGAGCATCTCGCGTATCGGGATGTTCTGCGGACAGTGCTTCTCGCATTTTCCGCACCCTACGCACGCCGTCGCGAACGAAGAATCTTTCCTTAGTACCGTCGTCTGGAAATAATCGCCTCTGCCGGAGCTTTTGTTTTCCGAATACATCAGGTTCCAGCCGCGGAAAATGCCCGGAATGTCGATACCTTTCGGGCACGGCATACAATAACGGCAGCCTGTGCAACCGACTTTCTCTGTGCGCTTTATCTCCGCGATAATCTTATCGATGAACTCAAAATCTTCTGCTGTAAAATGACCGGCTTTCCCCTCGTCCGCAATGCGGCAGTTCTCGCGTACCATTTCAAGGCTGTTCATGCCCGAAAGAACGCACGTCACCTCGCTCTGGTTGAAAAGCCAGCGGAAGCCCCAT
>JAEEGK010003848.1_pt1 | contig 37107 bp, 45 predicted proteins | sample 8958771 | NCBI WGS metagenome assembly JAEEGK01 (sample SAMN16246547, study PRJNA631951) | gut metagenome | biome: gut microbiome; feature: rumen; material: SC-attached | host: Bos | place: Iran: Karaj | collected 2018-10 | reverse complement strand
CCCTGCAAAATGAGCTATAGACAATTTTCAAACGTCAATTTATGCCTTGAAACGTTTGAATCGGTCAAAACACCAGTAGAAATCGACCTTTGAGGGCTGTTCCACCCTGCAAATTGAGCTATTGGTCTGAGTTCATGCAGTCTTTACGCCATCCGACTATAATAACACGCTGGCGTCTTTGAAGTACCCCATGCTCAGATGCATTTTGTACCTCCATTTCCATTTCATAGCCAGCACACGCAACAAGTTCTTGTAAATCTTTTAATGGTTTACCTTGCTTGGCTGTTTTAATACCAAGAACATTCTCAAAGACAAACATTTGGGGAGTGTATCTTTCCAAAAAGCGAACGTAGTATTTATACAGTTCATTTCTAGGGTCTTTCTCTACATCTTTTCCCATCCTTGATCGCCCTACAATAGAATATGCTTGACAAGGAGGACCACCAATTATCAGGTCTACACTATTATTCCCTTTAAGAGAGTCAACCTTCTGAAATATATCATCTATGGTTGCAGAGCCAATAGTAGCATGAATAACGCTGTCGATAATCGGAGTGGGAACTTGGCTCCATAACTTCTGCCCATCTTCTCCTTCTTTCTTTTCTTGTAGATATTTTCTGTAAATGTCTAATTTGTCCTTCTCTTCCAAATAGTGGTACGCAGCTCGGGTCTTTAAGGTTTCGCAAGCATATTTGTCCATTTCTATATGGGCAATGGGGGAGAAGCCTGCTCTGACGAATCCTTCTGACAATCCACCAGCACCGGCAAATAAATCTATAAATGTATATGTATTTTTCTTCATTTTCTTCATCATTTAATACCCAATCAGTAGAATTCCCTTCAGAGGAAGATGTAATCTGTTGGACACATACAATGTCTCTAAAAAGGTCTTTACTTCGTTATAGTCATGGGTAATAGCGCCTCCACCAGTATATACATTGAGTACTGCGATAACAAGATACTCGATATCGAACATCATACAAGCCTGGAAAATGTCTTTCAAGAACTGGTTGTTCCTTACTGCTCGCCCAGCTTCAACTTCAATGACAATACGATGTTCTCTGTTTACAGCGTCAGCATAGAATGACTTGTCAATTGCATTATTCTCGCCAAAGAGAACTGGGACATCTATTTTCTCATCACGTCCCTTGCCTTTTTCTACATCATATCCACAAGCTTCAAGATGAGGACGAAGCAAAGCAAGCACGTCGTTCGACACCCGATGCTTACCATCATCAAGTGTCGGTTCAATCATCTTGAAACAATCAATGGCTACTTGTATCTCGGGTGTCACACCATGCGATCGTGGAAAGAATTGAAAGTTTATCATATGCTATATCCTTTTTCCGGTTTTAATATAATCGAATTGTCGTAATATCATCTTTGCATAGAATGGTTTCAGGGTGATTCATTTCATAGGTTGCATGGACGCTTAGTTCGAACTCATTAGCCCAAATCACTCGGAATCCCGCCTTTTCAAAACCAAGGTCGAGACCACCACAACCAGCAAAGAATGATACAACTTTCATCATGTCACTTATTTCCTTGTTTTCTTTTATTTACACGCTCCATAGCATCTTAAAGCCTTCTGGCTTTGCTTCTGCTTGCTACTCCCTCACCTTAGCCTCGCTCTTCTTTCGCTCTCCCCATACTCTTGCCATACTATCTGAATATGCTTAGAGTATGACTACACTATGCCAAAGGACACCGAAGGAGGATCTAAGGAACACCAAAGGAGGATCTCCCATAGATATCCTGGCAGGACTGCAATAAATTTTGTGCTCGTTAGCTCCATCATTATATATTTCCTGTCAGTTCCTGATATAATGCTACCGGCCCGAGATGCCACATTTTTGTGGATTCATCTTCCAGTCGTCTGAACATATCTGAAGAATATATCATCTTTATCGCTTCCACAATGCTGACATTCTTGTCTTCTGAAAGCCATTCGGCCATCCATGCCACCTTTGATGGCAGGAGCAGATAAAGGTTGCTTTGATTGATTTCTAAATTCATATCTTCACCTCCTTTGCTTCGATAAATGTCAGCGCCTTTAATGCCTCTTCTGTATGGAAAAGGTATTGGTCAACCAACTTGTATGTCTTTAATTCTGCTATCAATTGCTGCTTGTTGATTATTCCGCCTTCGTATAGGGCAAAAGCAGCATATACTCGGTCGTTAGCAACAGGTCCATACACGATGTCGAATGAATGTGTGAATCCTTTCTGCGTGCGATTCTGCATCACGAAATCAACCCATTCTTCTGTTGGAGCAGGAAATATCAAGCAGTTCAATGCCTGCATGACTGATTCTTTAAGTTCGTAGGTGTTGACATAGCCATGCGTCGCTTCGTTTTCCTTCATTCTCCTACGCACCCAGTCTTCTGCCTGTTTGAATGACGTGGTAGTATAGAAACCACTACCGTAGTCAAGCGTGCGGTTCGATTGCCTGAGTTCAGGCCTTTCAACCTGTTCTATGCTTCCGTGATATATCTTCATGCTTCTTTCTCCTTCCGTAACTTTATGAATTCGTCAATGTCTTCCAATAGCCACTGACGGCTTTGGGTATGAAGTATCTCATAATGGTCGCTCAGATATTCAAGCACCTGGTAATGACTTAACAAGTCGATAGCCTCCGCACTTGTCAGATGTTTTGCATTCTTGTATTGTTCGATGCAGAACGATACGAAGTAGGCGATATCTTGTTTCCTCTTGTCCATACCCTTTTCCCTATTCCGTCCATAACAAATCGTCCACACTCACCTCCAATAACTTTGAGATGAGAATGAGCATTTCAACATTCGGCTGGGCCACATTTGTTACCCATTTGGACACCATCGCTGGGTCTTTACCCACCAACTCTGCCAGACGTTTATTCGTCATGTTTTTTTCTGCCAGCACCACTTTCAAGCGGTTCAAACGTTTACGTTCCATTGATTACATTTATGATTCTGCTACAAAGGTACACTTTTTCTTTTAAAGAGAATGGAATTTCGGTTGAAAAATAACTTTTTTAAGCGTAAAATTGTCGAAAATCTCAATTTTATGCATTCTTTGGATGATTAGGAGGCAGAAACACCATGTACACAGGGAGCAAAAAAACGAAGGAGACATTACCGCTTCAGTAACACCTATTATCAGGTAAAAACAATAGATTATGTTTAAAATAAAACAGATTCCGCCCGCGATATCCAATTAAGTGGCAACAACAAATGTTAATAATAGTATAACGTTCGTCTACTTTACTCTAGCATCATTAGCCTTTCCATTCGTTCATCCCAATATTGATCTGTATGGATACAAACAGAAGACTCAGATACTGTATCTGGGTGCTTTTGTTCTATATAGTTTCTTAACTCAATTCCTCGATATGTTAATGGGACTAATATACGAGGATCCATCATTCTGTCTTCCCAATCATATAAACATGCTTCAAAATTAACCTTCGCAAGATTCTCTTTTGTAACAAATTTAATAAACTCCCATAAGAAACCATGGTCTTGTTGGCCAATATGATACATGGGGAGTTTTGTTCTCAAATCAATAAGATTGCTGAGGACAGAAATATCACAAAATAAGTCTGTACACAAGTTGGTTAACCCTCCAACAAATAAGTCTAAAAAAGAAACATAACTGTTTTTGCAAATCGAAATTCTTTTAGAGTTCATTATTGTATACAACTCTTCTGTTGTATGATATGTGGAACTGAATCCTGCAATACTAGCAAATATACCCTCCCGATTCTCGTAAGATAGTATTTGACTTTTGGGTATCATGATTTTTGTTGAAACTTCATGGCCATGGGATTGAATTGTCTGATAATATGTTTTGCCAGTTTCTGGATTATGGACGCACAATATGACTGGAATGGGATAAAGTTTCCAGTACTTTATGTGAGATTCATCAGCGTAAAACACAAAATATTCGTCTTGCTCATGTAGATATGATGCACCGGATTTAATTTGAACTGCAAGCAACCGGCCTGTAGCTTCTTGATTGGTATTTACTTCTTCAATGTAACCATCTATGCCAGTATCAGAGTTAGAGGTTTCTCGAAATATCAACCCCATTTCAGTAAGAATTGTTGCTACACGCATCACTCCAACTCTTTCGTTTGTTGATGTTTGTGGAAATTTTGGAAGATTCATTTTGTTTTTTTATTAGTTATCATTTCTATGCGTGAGGTTGTTCCTTTTTTTTATCCATAACCTAACTTTTAGTCAAAACTGTAAATTAGTTTTAGGCTTAAAAGTTAACTTCCCTATAATGATTTCAAGCGTAAGCGCACTTCGAAATTATTCTTTAGATTTCTCTTCATTATTATTATGTTGAAACAAAAAATTATCTTCTCTGAAAAATAGATTCAATGCGATATACAACAGATACACACTGTATTTTTGTACTTGCATAGGATTTTCTATCAGCCCATGCATCATCTCGTTTCTAAGATTCACATCACATCCATCAACCAAGAAAAATCTTAATTCATCATTCATTGCTTCCGACATCTCAGGCTTCATTTTTTCAAGTACACCACCCAAAGTAGTCTCATGTTGTACATCATCGGTTAACTTAGTCATATCCCCCAGTCGTTCTTCTGCCAATGACCTAATGATAAATTCCACCTGTGGCATTAGCATATAAGCTCCCAACAATGGTTCTCCATTCAATATAGCACAAATACCTTTTGACCAGAGAATCAATTGTTCACTATTCACATGTTTTGAGTTCTTAGATTGAAGTAATCCATATGCTTTTTCTTCATCTAGGCATAATCTTAAACTATGGAAATGTTCCACTATTGTCCATAAGTAGAAGAGTGTATGTAACCGCATAAACTGATGAGACTGCACGTTAAAACCTGCGTCATCCTTGCTGACTCCTACCGTATTTCCTTCACCGTTTACCTTAGCCATATTGAAGCACATTGCTATGATTGGGCTCTCTTGACTCCACTTATTTCGTAATTCCTTCATTATGGCGTCATAAGCAGGAAAGAAAGGAGCATTCATTAAAAGAAGCAGAACATCCATAGGATTGTCAAAATTCATCTGTGGTAGCAAGTCGTCACGCGTCTGTTTCTGAAATTCTACGCTCACCTCATACTTTGTATGTACCCCAGCAAACGAAAGCATTTCAACAAAGTTCTTTCTCTCGTCAACAAGTTTTGCATGTATTCGTTGCCAATCCTCAGGGTAGTTCTTCTTTACCAAATCTATCTCATTAAAAGCGTCTTGAAATGTCTGATGAAGATTTGGGTATAATGTATTCGGCTCCTTATTACGAATTGTATTGTCTCCATCGGCTTCATGAACCAATGCTTTTCTCAAGTGAGATTCTTGTTTGGTAATTTTTCCGAATACCAATAAAAGGTCAATATAGTTCAACTGCCATTGATAGTCTTGTTGCTTGTCTTTCTGGCACCTTTGTTCATAGATTGCAATCAAATCACTTATCACACAGGAATCGGTGCCAATGTTCACTTTCAACCTATCTGCAATTTCAACAATCCAAAGAGGGTTAATATCTTCATTTCCAAGAATCTCCAAAAGACTACTCACGTATAACTCATCCCACAATACAGGTACATCCCGAACAAGTACAGACCTTACAAACGCAAAGCAATCATGCTGTAATTCTGCTAATCTAAGGTATAGAGTCGAACACTCGCGTTTAAGAGACAACCTATCCTTCCTATAAAGCCCACATCGCAATGCGACATCCATAAAGCGAGCTCGGATTTCTATATCATCAGCATGGATGTAATCGCGTTCTTCAATCAAAAGTTTTTCCACTTGACTAATCTGAATCTTTGCTATTTGGAATGGATGCTCTCCATTATGCAGATAGCATGTACAGACCTTTTTAAGCAACTCGTACTCAATACTATCACAATCATCTACAGAGATTGAATACACCCAATGTAAAAGATCTCTTTTATAAGCGTCTTTTGGTAATACTATCATAGTTTCTTTACTTATAAACCCTTTTCAGCACTCTCATTTATAGTCATTAAAAAGCAAAACCCTCTATTGGCAGAACATCTGCATAATCTTTGTCAAAGAACTCTGTTGAACCGACAATCATAAAAAGTTTGTTTTTATTTACTTGTTGTTTGAGGTTCTGATTAATATAACCTTCATAGAGTGCCAACTCGTCCATCCATTTAATATTCTTTTTTTGGATTTCATTATGCATGTTTAGATAGTCAACAAATTCTTCCTCGTCTTCACAATAATCTGCAATCACCATGAGATCATACAAGGAAACCACCCAAGTGTCTCTATACTCTTCTTCCATTAGACCCACAGCTTTGAGCATTTCAAAGTCACCCAACAACGAAGAAAAGTGTTGAAAGGTTACTGCTATTTTATATATTGGCTTTGATTTGTCAACAAAGACAACCCTTCCTTCACTGCTAAACTGAGGCCTATTATTCATTTCAATGAAATCCTTTGCTCTATTGCACTGGAAACATGCTGTGGTAACGGAGTCTTTAAACTTAGATTTAAGAGTTCCAGTCCTTACTTTTTGTTTATACAATAATTCGTGAGCCTTTACCTCTATGACATACGTCGCTTTGTTTGAGACCCCTAATATGTCAAGTTCGGTACTTTTACATTGGTGATTATACTTACATGATGGATAAAATCTTACATTTGGCAAAAACAACTCTAATTGTTCCTTAACCTTCCTCTCGATGTAATTGTCTCTTGATTCCAAGTGTGTGTTGTTCCTGAAATATTCATCGTAATAAGAAATGTCTGCCATCATTAGATTTTCTGTAATGACAAAAAGATTTCTATACAATAATAGTGGAGTAAAACATGGATATCTATCATTATCTTTCACAATAGGTTTGACAAAAATATTGGTGTTATTCATTACATTGCCTTTATAATCTCCCTCAGAAACAAATGCGGCATTATCACCAAATTTTTGAGATAATGCATCAAGAATACTCCTCTCAATGTCATTCTGTGGTACTATCCAGAATATTTTATTGGAATTCTCAAAATCATCAGGTTGATATAAGATGCAGTGGCTTTTATCCTCATTGCCAGCCAAGTCGGGATTATCTTCAAGAAAACCTTCTATGAAGTGTCTATGTTTCTTACCAGATTTTAATTCTTCTATGGAATCATCTCCGTATTCTTTATCTGCCCATTCTTTCCATCGTTCCCATGATTTATAAGCACCATAAATAGAATTTTGGCTACCGATTTTTGAAACAATACGATTCTCTATGGTTGTACAAAAATCAAACAACTGCTGCACAGAAAAACCATAATGCGATTCAAAGAATGAAGTATGTGGATAGAACAGTTCCTTATAAACATTCTCTACATGTATCATATAGCCATCACCGCGAACACCGATAGTTTCCATTTGAGCCAACCAGGTGAAAGTAGCCTCATTATCATTTGCTTCTTCTGGTTGCTCAAGCATTGAAAAGGTTAATTTCAGACTTTTTAGGCAACTATATAGATTATCAATTATACATTCATCAGGAATCTCTTTGCTGTCATTGGAAACAGCAAGTCCAAAATTCATAGCATATTCTGCCACAACCTCAGTATCCTCATCCAAAGTCAATGGCTGTTTCGATATTTGAGCGAGGAAATGTTTTTCAATGTTAGGAGTATTATCAAGCAGACGCAACCCAATACCACCTAAAAGCATGACGGAATCATATGTCCTGAAGCATTCGATAATTTCATTAATACATTTGGACATATTTGCCTTAATACGTTTTTTGTCTTTAAGTATATTTTGCATCTTTTTACCATAATGCTTCATCTGTTCTAAGAACATTTCATTTTCTAGTTCCTGTTTAGACATACGTCTTCTTCTATAATCTTTGCTATTGCGAGCAGGTTTCTTTTTATGCTTATTCATTACTCTTATTTCATTTTAGATATAATAGACGTTGAAATGCAGTCTCTTGACGCTCGCATATCATCTGAGATATTGCTTTTTTGCGCCGTTATAGAAAATGCTTTATCATTCTAATCCCTTCAACTCTTCCATTAACTTTCCCAGTTCTGAGTAAGTATAATCTCTGCCACTTGTCTGCCTATCTTCCAATGACTGATTGGCATTGGCGATAGCTTTTTCGAGACTACCACCATTGCGCTCAAAGTAACCATGAAGTTCCTTTGGTCTTGATGAAGAACTCTATCGTCTTCCGATACTCCACACATTGGTTGAGGTCTTTGAGTAAAGGCTCTTGTGTTTCGTATGGACGTGAGGTGTGGCGGAAATAGTAAAGGAAGAACAGCTCTGTGCAGCGGTGAGTTTCAAAGAACTCCACCTCGCAGTAGATACCTTTCTTGGGCTTGTTGATGGGCTTGGCATACTTTGCCTTTAGTTTTTGGTATTGTGAACGTTCTGGCTCCTTGTCCTTCGTGTCCATATCGATGATGCAGAAGATATGGCTGTAACCCATTGCCACACCCTCTGCTATCTTTGCATCCAGTTCCTTGATATTGGTATGTTTCGGATAGCCAGGCTTGATGGTCAGACGCTTGAACACGTCGCATAAGGACTTGAAGTAGAAGAACTCCGTTGGTCCTTCGCCTAGGATGAGTGCTGTTTGTCGTAGCTTTCCCATATCAGTCCTCCAGATTTATAAAGATACTACCAAGTTCAGGCTTAGCTCCCAATCGGCCAATGCGGTATGAATTGTAAAGCGAGAGATTCTTATGCAAGCCGAAGGAGTCGCCACGAGCATATTCGGATGAAGCAGTCTCCTTGTTCTTCTCGACAAACCACACCACACCTCGATTCTCGTTAATCATGTCCTGTGACAGGAGGGTGGTCTCCTGACTCGTAATAACCAGCTGCGACTTGTCGGAGTTGAAGATGAAGACATTGAGGTAGTAGTACAACAGGTCGTTGTGCAGGTCCTCACCAAGCTCATCGAGAAAGAAGACGTGAGGACTTGTTATCATGTCGTATAATGCATCCAATATGCGGATATACTTCTGAGTACCCTTTGACTGCCATCTGAGAGGAATATCGAAATCGCCATTGTCGGAATGATTCAAGAAGGTGACGGAATCAGTCGTTGGCTTCAACAGAACATCTTTCATCTCCTCGGGGATATTCTCCTTCTTGATACGCTCGCGGAAATCGTTGGGCACAATGCGGTCTTCAACAACAGGACGATATTCCAGAATGTTCAAGTCGGCCTTCTGGAGCATGGTGTTATAGAACTTACGCTTCTTTGGATTGCTGTAAGCATCTTTCAAGATCTCAACAAGTCCCTTTTCTACATTGCCGTCCACATCGTGATAATTGGCCATAATCCAAGCGTGAAGCGTGTTGAATGGAGCTATGTCTTCTTTCAAGGCTGCCTTCCGGCAAACAGACAGGACGCTGTGGTTGTTCAAGGTGTTCTCGCGGATGCTCTCCTGTGTCTTGACTTGCAGTTTGAGACTCGAACCAAACTTGATGTCTGCCTGTACATTCTCGCCCACAAAACTGCGCTCATAGAACAGAGATTTGGATTTGTTGGGGTAATAGTACAAGGCTTCACTCAGAATGTGCTTGCCGTTGAACTTGACATCGTAGTCATATCGGGTGTCATCGGCATAGAATGATACGTGCATTTCTGTTGGCTCATCTTTGGTGAGCACAAATGGAATGCAGCCGCCTATTCCTACGGTTGCATCCAACTTTGGCATGACTAACAGACGGAGCACCTCGTTCATGGCAATCAGCATGTTTGACTTACCCGAAGCGTTTGAACCATAGAGGATACCCAACTTATATAAGAACACACCATCAGCAACTTCGGTGACAAGTTCCGAAGATGGACCTTTGGCCACGAAGCTTAATTCCTGTTTGTCTCGAATGGAAAGATAGTTCTTTACCCAAAAATCTCGTATCATATTTCAATATTTTATCTATTATCGTAATTTTGCTACAAAAATACAAATAAATTTTATTACAACAAGCAAAAAATAGCATGATAATTGTAAAACGAGTACGATTTTGTGTGTTTTTAACATTGTTTTTGGTTATTGCATGGCTAATTGATACAAAAAAGGCATTATCTTGCCAATGAAACTCAATGACTATCCATGACGCAAAATCGTCAACTAAAGCCGTTTGTTTACGCATTGTTTACGCAGACATGAAAAAAGGAGTTGCGCGATTTGCGTAACTCCTTGATTTTTAGTGTGGACCAGCCAGGGCTTGAACCTGGGACCTCCAGATTATGAGTCTCTCCACTTTAGCCTTACAGAAGGGTGAAAATCAGCTTGTTAATGAACTCTTTTGCAAGCCAGAGGTCAACTATAGGTCAACTTTACTGCTTTGCGATTACAAAGATACTGCTTTTTACGGACATTTAGGCATCATTCTCGTTAAAAATGAAAAATAAGAGTGAAATAATCAAATATCATCGATTCCTTAATAATTGCGATTCCTTAAATTCCGAATTTGTGTGAAAAAGCAAAGTGGCACATCACAAAGAGTTTCCTCTTGTTATGATGTACCACTTATTATGCTTATGGTGTCCTCCACTACTATGAAGCGTCTGGTTCTGTCAAATCTAAGTTGGAATCTTTACTGAAATATCTAATGAAGTTTAGGTAGGGAGTATCGTTGTACTCTTTGACAATCCCTTTGTGAACGCTCTTATTCCTTTTTATGAGGTATTCTTCTAACGATTCTTTGAGCTTGACTTTGTAATGTTGCAGCCATATCCTTGCTATCTCTTTATTCCAGACACACCATTCACCATAATGATATAGCTCATTAGGAATCTTTGCATGAATATGGCTTTCTGTGATTTTATCTCCGTCCCGTATGTCAAGAATCTGAAAAGAAGGGTTGTTTGTCAAGTATGTCCTTAACCTCTCAAAAAGTGCCTTTCTATCTTTTGTATATCCTATTTTGCAGTAGTTACCGCTCTTTATGAAATATAGCATAGCTTATCATTTTCATTAGTTAAAGATAATCTTGGGTCTGTATATCTCAACAACCTTGACTACGGTTCCATCTATCCGTTTGCTTATCGGGTCAGAACAATCAAACCACTTGTGCAGCTCTTTTGCTTTCGCCTTGTGCCTTATGCCTAATTGTAGATAAGCCTCTTCTATTATGTTATTAGCTTTAGCCACGGTAATAGCCACAGTTGTTTCAATGCTGTTAGTAATCATCTTTGCTAAACGCTACTCTGTAGTCTTATCATTTTCCAGACTTGTTAAGGCATTTTCAATGGACTTTTTGACATATCGCAAACTCTTTACCTTATCCACTCCTAACTATTGATAAGCTTCTCTTACCAATGGTTGTTCCTGTTCTATTGCTAATAATTGTGGTGAAAACGGACTCTCAGATTTTATCTCAGCATATTGCAGGAATGCTTCTTTGAATGATTGTTTCTTGGTAGAAATGCTATCGTCAACCTTTACATAATCTGCTTGGGTAGTTTCTATTCCATTATCTTCATAGCCTTTAGCGACACTTATTCCATTCTTGTATATCTTTTCATTCACTTGGAAGTTATATAGCTCCAATTTTGGTAGCATATCGTTTAGAATGAACTTGTCGTTAATGCTGTCATAGCTTATGTACCATTTGTTTAGATTGTGTTTTAGATTCTCTCTTATGTGGTCTTTCACATCTATGTCTTCTACACGATTGAAGTAATCTACAGTTTTTTGAGCTTTTTCTAATGCTGCATCTGTCTTTGCTTTCATCTGCTCAAAGGTCATATCCAGATTTAGTTTCTTGTAAGTTTTATTGAAGATGTGAACCATAAATTTTCTAAATGGATTGGTCTTCGTCCTGATTCTCCCTGCTATTTGGGGAATGTCAGTATCTATGCTTGCCAACGTATGCGGATTAGATGCACTGCTGACAACGAAACATAGACCTGTCTCGCTATAATAGTCTGCGCCCTCAAAGGATTTGGAAGTTATGAAGGTGAACATTTTATTATCGCTCCTACTGTTACTTATGTCATATCCGATTAACTTTTCTCTGTTTTCGGGAGTGTCAGCACAGATAATCCTTACCTCGTCATTGCTAAGATGGCAATGTTTCAATATTGCTACAATATCGGTTACACTGTTGATGAAGAAAAAGGCTTCATAGCTTCTGATTCCCTCTTTTGAAGTTATGAAACCCTCTCGTTTATATGCATTGATAATATTGGCGGCTAAAGAATATGGTTTGTTTGTCTGCTAAAGTTCCACTCTCAACTTGTCAAATTCATTTTCCTCCCATTCTGCTTGTATTTCTTTCACATCAGCTAAACATGATGGCTTGAAGTCTGGAAGTATTGGAGTTGCTGACATAAAACAGAAAGACTTGAATCTTCTGAAATTATCTAAGACACCATCAATAGCTTTTTGCCGATAAGAGTAGGCTTTGAGTAGACAATGATATTCGTCTATCAATAATCTGTAGTCTTGGGGTTCAATGAAATCTAACAGTCTCGGAACTTTGTCGTATGTGCAAATAATCTTCTTCGTTCCACTTGATTCAATATAGCTAACTAATTCTTTTCTCACATCATTATCAAACTTTCCAAACAGTCCAAAAGCTGACTGTTCTGTGCCATCATGGAACTTTATAGTGGAAAATCCTGCATCTGTTCGTCCTGTCTTGTTAATGATTAGCTCCGTTGTTGGAACTGCAATAACGTAATCTTCTGAATTGCGCAACACGACTGTTGTGCCTCCGCATCCTGTCACTACTTTATTAAAGATGCAGTTGTGAGGTAAATCTTCCATGTGAAGAAAACCGTCATTTGTGATAATGGGTAATAATTCCATTTTCGATTATCATTTATAGATTAAAGGTGAATCTGGAAAGATGAAAATGAATCTATGTGCCGAAAACGGCTTGTAACTGTTTTTCAGTTCTCTATCTAAAAGGAATAATTTGCAAATAACGGTTACACTTAAAGCCAAAGAAAAAGTGCCATATAAGACACTCTCCCTTGCTTTAAAATATATAGATAACCGATATAGGTTGGAAATCTCTTGTTGAGGCTGAATCAGAGTTAAGATATGAAAGACAGAATTAAAGAATTACTCTGATTCTCAACCTCAACACACTATTATAATTATTACTAAAGAGAAGTCCAAGTTAAAAAACTTAAAATCAGAAAATTGAGAAAATGAGCCAAATTTATTCGGAATCCATTAAAGAGAAAAACAGCCACCGCAAATTAACGTGGTAGCTGCTTTGTAAATCTCATGCTGGCATAGCCTTTTGAATATTCGTTTTTAAAGCCAATTAGAGTGCTTAGGTAGGGTGCTTCCCCCTTGATAGTAGTGTTCTGTTCCATAATTCAAATTTTTAATGATTCACAAGTAACTTATCTGAAATTGGACTGATTCAGAGCAAATGTGAAGTGCGCACTCCATGAAGTCACTTTGAATCAATCTTAGACAAGTATATTTATTCCGAATCGGATTCCCAAGCCTAACTGCATTATTTTCCGACTTTACTAAAAACCATAGCAATTATGAGAAACGGTCAATATTGAGAGAGTGTCAAATTATCAATTCACAATTATATGCGCGTCATAGCAATCTAATATCGTCTCTATCTCTGACAAGTGGTCTATAAACCAACGTGGATGATTAGCAAAGACAGCAAGCACCATCGGGAACAAATCGGGTCTCTTTTGCTTCAACGGTATTACATCATTGACAAAGTGGTTTCCCCAGCCCTCTTCTATGTTGATTATCAACTTAACAAGTGTATCTACCATATCTGTTTAATATAAATGTAGTTGGGATAATGACCTAAGACAGTAAGGGTAACGGGACAAATCCATATCTCGCGGGTAAAGTCTGGAAGTCCATTTACTTTGTAAGTTGCTCCAGCAAACAGCCCAGAGTATTGCTTAACGCACTCAAAGTAACCATCAACATTAGTCAGTGGTTTCTTGCTCGGACGTATAAGCACACGCACACGATTCTCTTTTTTCTTGGTATCAAGGTATGTTAACAAGTGGTTTGAGCCAGCAACCATAGCGAGGTTATAACGGTCACCAGGCCAAGGCATATCAATGTACCACATGTTTTCATCATAGACAAATTGAAGGTAATACTCTTTGTGACGAAAGCTACAGATACCCTTGATGTACCGCCATGCAAGTTTGAGATAGGAAATGAAGTTTGTAAACATAAATTGATTTTAAGTTAATTGCCTCATGGGAGTTTCCCTTTCGGCGCTGCAAAATTACAACGAAAAATCCAAATCTCCAAATCTAATTAAATTGCTGATTATTAAATATTTGAAAAATTGGCACACTTTTTACTATCATTTAGCCATGAGTGGAAATATGCAGTAAAAGCATACAGAAAGCCCATCTATTATCTGGAAGGACATTTATAGGAAAGGGTATATAAGAGCAATTTTTGAGTTAATTTGTCACCTCTCTCTTTGATGGAGTTAAGATGGGTCGTAATAAGCCCACAACAATATAGGCTTCTTTGACTGGCCAATGTATTTAGAGATAGTATTAAATGCGCTATATGGTATAGAGAAACAGCCAAAACTATGCCAAGGAAGCAAAGGAGTGGGCATATTAGTCATTGTAGGGTCTGGGTGTAATAGTATTCCTCTGGAATGTGCGTTGCTATTGGTCTTTTCCAATCCGTGCATTTCATAGCAAGAAACCTTTAGCTTACTGATGTCTATAGCCCCATCTATGGTGTTCATTGTCCTTTTCTTACCTATTTTGTATTTACCAAGGCTTGATTTGTGACTGCCCTTTTCATTACTAAACGACTGTTCTGTAGCTTCCATTTTCTCAGAGCCATCATTTCCATGAGCACACTTGCAACTATAGATTACTTTATCCTCTTTGAAACTATAGAGCATGAATCTTTTGCTGCCAGAATAAGCAGAGAAATCTACGAAGATGCAGTAGTCTGGATTGAAGCCTTTTTCTTTTGCGAAGGTCTTAGCCTCATTGATTCTTTCAGAGCTTAAAGATGGAGTCTTGCCAAGAAACAAAGCAGCTCCCATCGCTATGGCTATTGCCGCAACGATGCAGAGTAATATAACAATTAGTTTCTTCTTCCACATAGTAAACTCTATTTAGTAGTCAATGCCTCTATCTTTTATGATAGGAATTTCTTTCTTACGTTAATATTACCAACAGTATTTACTCTTTATCTGCTTAAACACGGGAATGCCACAGACTGATTCAAATAACAAAATGCACGACCGTAATTACTAACGCTATTATTTCCAACCATATTTATTGATAACTTGTTTAAAAACTGGCTCATCAGAAAGTGAAGCAAATAATAACATGCATGAACGCACTTTGATAGCATCTCGACCGAATATCTCATAAACAGACTTCTCGTTATTGAGTACAGCTTCTGATATTTCAACTAACCTTTTCCTAAGAATCTCGTTTTTGATATATTCTTCAGCTTCCTCACGACCACATAGTCCGTAATATTTTGATGTTTCAGATTCTCCTAAACCATAAAGCTGTGGGAAGATGAACCATATCCAATGAGTTTCTTTCTTACCGTTCTTTACTTCTTGAAGAGCTTTTTCGTAAGTGTTTCGCCTATTTTGAGCATCAATGAATCGTTGTATTCCGAGATATGCAGCACGTAAGTTGGTTCTCCATGCTTCACAAACTAAGCCAGTTTCGTCATTAATTACTACAGGACCACAAGAGTCCATTGCAAACTTAGCAAATTTATTCTTTGGTTCTATCATGTGAGCTGATTTAGTTTGTCTAACAATTCCTTTGCCTTATCACTATAAGGAGAGAATAACTTACAATGTTCCTTTACAAGGAATAGAGAGTGTTCTTTGAACATATCCTTTGATAAAGGCAGATTCAATATACCCTCAATCTTTTTATTGTAATGATTCGCAGATGGTTCTGGAATTTGAGACAATTCACCTAATGCTTTAGCAACCTCTATAGTTATAGCATTACCATTAGCATATTTGGTGCTGTTTAAAACAGGTAATCCAGCTTGAATATCATCAGTGAATGGAGGTTCTCTAAAGAGGTCTCCCATGAAACACTCGTAATAGCACATGAATCCACGAACATTGAGTTTATCATGGAATTCTTTTAATTTCTGAAAATATTTATTCTTCATTGTTGTAGTACTATATGTTTTGCAAATTTAAAAGTTATCGTTGGGAGAACAAAATAATTTAGCATTATTTATATAAAATATGCGTCTGAGTGTATGAAATGAAGCTAATCATAATCAAAAAATGACTTCGGAACGTAAATCCATTAACATTTTGACCTCGTTTTCAAGATACGGTATTTCCAACACATAAGGTTTATCATAAGATGGATGGAATATGCCTAACCTTAACTTACCTATCTTCATATCATAGTTCCTTTCCAGAATAAACTTATAAAGGCTCAACTGCAAGGCATAATGATAATAAGCACAGTTTTCTAAGTGTTCCAATGGGTAAAGCCCTTTTTCTTGGTACTTGCTCACCTTTACAGGCATACCATTAGCTATAATCTTATCACTTCGTTTCCAATCATAGATAGTGTATTCACCATTCTGATAGTCCACAAAATCAATAGTTCCCGCTATGTTATGGTCTGTATCATACACCGTCCATTCAGTGCGATATGGTTCCAACTTCACTTTATCAGCGAACATCTTAAAGAGTCTGAAAGTATCATCTTCCCACGAATCTTGACCTTTATAATAGTTTTCTATCTTCTGGTGCATAGCCGTACCAAGTTCTCTGCTTTCTTTACCATGACGCTCCCACATATCTATTACCTCTTGGGGTGATATACCCATTTTGGCGGCTGTGTTCTCAGCGTGAAGTTCTGCATCAAATTTCGGGAAACAATTCTCTACAATATTGGTTACTGATTGCAGGGACTTACCACCTACTATATAAGTGTGGTTTGTTTCGTCAAAGGATATAAAACCATCACGGCTATGCCTGTGTATTGTGTTATATCTTCTTCGCCTGTCCTCTTCTCTACGCTTAATAGCCTCTATTCTTTCGACTTGTTCTTTTTCTTCTAATTTTTCCTGTTTCTTCCTGTTTACTTGACCTTGAACCTCTTTACGTAATTCGTCATTGCCTTTAAGTTCTATATGCCAAGTCTTGAATCCATAAGGAATTCCACGATTACTACAATCTATCTCTATTTCAATATTATCAGCACTTATGTCTGTATTCCAGCATCCAATTTGTCTTTCACCAAGGTCCAGCCAATTAAAATCCATAGACAAGCTAATCTCTTTGTACCAATTTCCCATTGAAGGAAGGCTATTTGACAACTTCTCATAGAAAGATTCATTCATCATTTTTCTTTCTTGAAAACGTCCACAACTCTCTTTAACGATTCTATTATTTAGGAATTGGCAATTATTCTTAATTCTGATTACACCTTGAATATTATTACCCAATTCATCTTCATTAGTTACATAACAATTTGCATTGGAATAAATCATGTAATCTTTTAAGAAATTACATTTATCTAAATTTAGTTGGTTTGGGCTTATTGAAGTCAGCTGTATATTATCATATTGGTCAATTCCGTATTCATCCCATATTAAATAATTTGCTGTCGCACTACATTTATAATATAGTAGATGGTATATATAGGTGTCAAAGTCTCTTTTATATGGTTGTTTTAAAGCAGAATCAAATATGTCATGGCTACAATATAATTCCACCCAATAAATTTGTAGTGCACAGGGTCTAAGGAAATAAAAGCGAATGGAATGTCCAATATCTTTGTGCCACCATTTCGGGGCGCTATAGTTTGCTCTGGGTACAAGTGTTAACTCATTGAAAGATTTTCTCCCAAAATTCTCAAAAGCACGTCTGTTAGCAAAAGACAATTCGTAGGTCTTTCCCATCCTCGAAATATTATGCTTCAGTTCCCAAGATGAAAGCGGATTATTGTTTAAAGAGTGTGGGACTATTGCATACCACAGTGTAAAGGTTCTGGACAACCTGTCTAAAAGTAATAAGACAATAGTGCCCACACCTTTAAGATATACCATTCCCATACGGGGACAATAATCCTAATAGATGCAAGCATATTGTCAACTATTCTTTTAGACGTAGTGTTAACACTAACGAGGTGTCCGAATTGTCCAGATTCTTACACTAAATAGCATCCAATCGCTCTTTTTAATAAGGTTGAGCCATTAAACGCACTTCAACGCTATGAAGCACTTGAAACTCGGTACAAAGATATAAAAAGAAATCCATATTTAGGCCAAAACTCTACAAATATTAGCACTTTATAAAGACTTATGAAAAATTTTTAGCCAAAAAGGGGAGAAAATAGGGTACTCCGTTACAGAATACCCTACTTTTAATCACAGATTAAAGTCTCTTTTTATTCTCTGGACTGTGCTCACACTTTTATTTGTGAGTTTTGCCACGTTTCGGATGGAATAACCACGTTTCAGATAACTAATAATGTCGTGGTATTCCTCTTTCTTCTGTTCAATGGTCTTAACGCTTCCTACCTTACGACCAAGTTTGCCACCTCTATCAATGTAGAGTTTACGACCACTATTTAAACGGAACTTAATGTTTTCACGCTCTAACTGTGCACAGGTGGAAAGTGTTGCAATCATTATAGGCGCAAACATTGTAGGCTTACCATCTGCATCAAGTAGCGTTAACTGTTCTTTCTGCATATAGAGGTTAATGCCATTATCAATGAGGTCTTTAACTGTTGCCAACACTTCAAAGGCATTTCTTCCAAGTCTGGAAAGTTCACTTACTAAGAGGATGGAAACTTTGTTTTGCTTGCAATAGTCTATAGCTTGCAATAACACTGGTCTTTCTACGTTCTTCTTTGCTCCAGAAATCTTTTCCTCAAATATCTTTGAAATCTGTAGTTTCTGAAATGCTGCATATTCCGTTAAATCAGAAATCTGTCTTTCTGTGTTCTGCCTGTCACCAACAGACGAAACACGGGCGTAAATAACTGCGTTCATTTTTATCTAAGTTTTAATTGAACACTATAATGGGTGCATCCAAAATAGTCATTAAAGATTTATTTGAATACACCCATTATTTCAGTACATTATCTCAGTGCAAACCACAATTCCAACTTGTCACCTACAACAAACCAACCTTTACCTTTGATATACCAAATCTCTTTTATGCCATACGGATTATCTTTAACCTCATACTTTGCAGAATTGTAGGCATACCAAGGAAATTTTGCCGTTTTGATGTACTCCCTATCATAATCTACTTCAAAGGCTCGGATTGTTACATTTATGGCTTTTGTGTAATACTCCATCTTTCTTGTTTCCCATCCATCCCATTTAGATTTAGGGTCTCTGTCTATCAAGTAAAGATAGGGATTCATAAAAGCACTAACGCCTTCAATAAAACCACCTTTTGAGACCCACTTAAAACTCATTGTTTGCATAATAATTCATATTTTAAGGGGAACACTCCATTTCTGAAATGCTCCCCAAGTTAATACTATTATCCTATAAACCACGCATATTTGGAATCACCATATAAAGCGTCATTTATACCCGTTGCCACCTCTGTAGCATTAACAGCCCGTGAAATGTAGCTATCAATATAACTACTTTTGTTTGACTGTGTAAGTAAATTATGGAAATCAAACATTGTTATTTGATTATGCTTTACTCCAAAGGTTTCATTATGGTAGAACTCACGACAAACACTGTTAATATGGCTGTCCGTTATCAATAACTTTGGTATGCCACGCTGCACATTGTTTGGAAGTGCCTGATACATTCTGAAACGACCTACTATTTGTGCAAATCGGGACTCACTTAAATAGGTGTTAGAAAGTGTCTGCATTAGGTGAATATCCCTTGCAGGAATGAAACTGTTAAACAAGTCCATTGCATTTTTATAGATGTCTCGTAAACTCATAACTTCAAAGGATAGCTTTACACCATTTCCCGAAAGAATCTGGTTTGAACATATTTTCATGCGCCATCCCACAAAGATTGAAAATTTCTCTGCACCTCTGGTTTGACGATAAAGGTTCAAATCAGAATAGTTCCTGCACCCACCTATGCACAATTCGAGTTTTTCTCCCTGTAAAGTCTCAAATATACTTGGGATAGTGAAAGCAAATGCCATTCTTTGATAAAATTGGGTCTTTTCACATTCCAACAGTTCTGAGGCTCTTTTTCCAAGTGCGCTCGGTATGCGACCACGCACAATGTGAGAAACGCGAAGTTCAGGAATACCAAAACTTTCACCGTGATAGTAGTCTTTCGCGGCATCATACACACAGGACACGAAATCCTGATGAGAGATAGTTAATTCCTGATTGCCCCAAGTAGGAACTACACAGGAATTAGTTAGTTCTTCCATTGTGACTGCATTTGTGTTAGCATCCAAGAAACTAACATTTTGGGCAATCTTTGGAACTTCCACAATAGGCTCAATTATCTCAGCGTCTGAGAAATCAAACCTTTTTCTTGCCATTGTAGGCATTAAAACTAAATCGTTCATAATGAATTGAATTTAGAAAGTTAATAAAAAAGTGAATTAACACGAAATTTCTTTTTCTGATAGAAAGAAAGCTATATATAAAAGCATTCTTTTCTATTCAATAATGAGCGGGGGACTTTAGGGGTTGTCTGCCAGCTCTCTGATTACTTTTCTATAATTCAATTCATTGCTATATCAATAAGGGGAGGGGGCTTTATATAATCAAGTACCCGTACCCCTTTGCTTGACTTTCTCTGATTTTTCGGAAAGCCCTCTCTGTAAGCAGTAATTAAAATAAGTGTATTTTAGAGGTTTATATGGTTGAGGCTTTTAAAAAAGTGGTTACTATATATAGTCATATTTAGGTGGCTAATAAATGAGAAATCGGAAACATAGATATGACATGGCAGGGGGCATACAGAGCCTATAGAACGGTCGGAATGACATTTTAACATATTTTCATACATGTGTATATATAATACAGAAATTTCCGTTTTTGTCATTCGTACTACACAATAGCCATAATTAGCTTATATCCTCTATTCTTTCCATTTCTCCATTCCTCAACTTGGAAATAATCTTTAATCATGCTGCCTTTGATAGTCCTCTCTGGATGGATTTCAAGCACATCAAATATACGGGTCAATTCTTCCTTTATATAGTCATTGGTGTATGACTTCCCAACCTTGAATGAGTTTTTTATAAGCCTGATAGTCCTATTACCCTTACGCTGTCTCAATATCAATTCCTCTTTAACTTTCTGCTGATTATAATTCAGTTCTTCTATATGTTCTTTTCCCAATACTTCAAAGGCTTCGACAATGAACGGGTCAATCTTGCGTATCTTATTGACAAAATCAAAAGCGTTTTCGGAAAGAGGCTGTTCAAACATATTCAGTATTTCCACAATCTTTTTCCTTTTGTCTCTAACGGTGCGAGCTGACATTATTATTTCCATTTTCTCGTCATTCTCATCACTATTACAAATCTCAAAAGTCGGTGTGAAGTAGTGACATTCATTATACCATTCTATCATTGTCTGCTCAGACTTATACCTACTAATTACTAGAGCGTCATTAACATCACAGTCTATTCTAAACCAATTTTTAGTAAGGTCTGGGTAAAGGTATTTACGGAAGGGGTGAATATCTATCACTTCTCCGAAAGCCATGCGGTCATTTCTGCTGTCAGCATTGTTGTAATATCTAACAAGGGTTCTGTAACGGATTTCCATATCATATATATCTTGTTCTACCTGTTCCTTGCTCCTGACATTGTTTTCTGGATTTACCCTATAGATATGGGTAGCAGAATTTAAGCCCTTACGGAAACGACCACAAATTTGTATGCAGTCCGTATCGACATCGAGCATGGTGTATGGTGAAATGTATGGGTCTGTAATCATTAGCAAGTCTGGCTTATATGTCAACTCCAAATCAAACGCGGAAAAGAAACGGCCTGTGAAGAAGTTGTATCGCTTCATCGTATCTGCGCTCCATTCTTTATAGGCATTAGTAAAGTCATAGCCCTCTCTTAACTTGGTAACGCTTTTAGGCGCACAATAGACAGTAGAATCATCCAACAAATTGAAATGCTTCATTATAGAGTATATTTGAGATATTGAATTTACGAAGAAGCAAATAGTGCGGTTCTTGTGGCTTTCCAGATACTCACCTATAGCCTTTGTAGTGTTATAGGTATTTATTACCGTTATATCCTGTTGGTAGTCATAATCGGCACGGACTTCAACCGTCTTGAAATTCCTTAAACGTGGGTCGCTGAATCCAAGTGGGGTAGCAGACACCATAGCCTTGTTCTTGAAACGGAAAAAGTCAGCCATTGGTAATACGATGAAGTTTCTGTAGTCCACATCTTTAACAAGTTGATGGCACTCGTCCATTAGCAAGAAAAACTCGGAATAGATATTGATACCGCATTTCTCACAGGCGACCTTAATCTTACCAAAACTTTCGGGGGTAGTCATTATCTTGTACCTTGTATTCTCTTTTAAGTAGGTAACTACTTCGCTCACTGTGGCATCTTCATAAACACCCTTCGGGTACGGCTCCTTCTTTTCTTTACTCTGAATAACAGGAACATTCGGCACAATGATTATAGAATTTCTATCGGTCTTTAGTTCCAATGTTGTAGCACCACAGCCAGGTATTCTTTTTGACAGGATGCAGTCTGTTGGAATCTCACTTAACACATTTGGACTTGACAGGTATTGTCCTTCTTTCAATGTAATCATAATCCCTTCTCAATTAAATAGTTCATAAATTTATCGTTTCTCCTTATGCTGAAAAACAGTTTGCCGTAGCGGAAGAAAGCACATATCTCAATATATGCCTCAGTCTCTCCTAAAAAAGGTATGCGGGCAATATTATGGTTATGCTCTATCAGTTCTTTAACTCGGCTCTCACAGTCAATGTCTGACACCTCTAAAGGGTCAACTCCGAAGTCCTCATAGCACCCCGTTTCCAGATAGTTAAGAATCCATTGCCAGCCGTTAGCATTGAGTTTGTATTTGAGCCGTGTTATTCCGAAACAGCTTATCGAAAGTTCTTCTTTCTTGACATATATATCAAGGTGATTATGTTGCATCATCAATAGCTTTATTTGACGGTGCGCGGCATCATTTATCGGCGTATTGTCACTTTCTTCTTCATCATCTTCTTCCTCACCTTCTTTTATTCCTTCACCTCCTAAATCTTCTACAGTCTGTTTTGGCTGTTGCTCATTCGGAATAGAGTCTATCACTTCTTCGTCTTCTTCAAGTTGTTGCTGTAGCATTTGCTCTATTAGGACTTCTTCGTCTTCCTGTTCTGACAGGCATTGCTCTACATATTTTTGTTTTATGTAAGCATCTATAACGGCTTGCTCTTCGGTTTCTGCTAACAGTCTGTCTTCTTCGGCTGCATCAATCATTTGTTGCTCCTGTTCAAAAGCAAGCAATTCGTCTTCATTGACATAATCATCAACATCGTCTTGTACTTCAAGGACAGCATCCATCATGTCCTCGTTTACACACTCATTAAGAACTTCTTTTTTCATTTTTATTGTTTATTAAAGATACGTCCCTTTCTTGACAGGTGGTAACATTACCTCGGCTATTGCTTTAGCTGCGGCAAAATTAGTTCGGATTTAAAAAATAAGGAAAGAAAAAGAAGTTTTCTGTGGAGAGGTTTATAAATAAAAAAGAGTATCTCCATGCTCGGAAATACTCTTTATAAATGGTTGATAATATGATGATTGTACTTAGAAATGCCAATATTTTGGATGCTTGTACTTGCTTAGATAGCCTTTAAGCTGATTCTTCTTGTTCCCGCTTTCGTTGTATTCCCGCCACATGCTATCTCTTCTGAGAATACCAAGTACATATATCATTCGTGAAACAAGTAGGCTCTTGTCATAAGACGCATTGATAGCCTTATTCGCAGTAAGCGGTGAAAGAAACCAACTCAAATATTTATTGAATAGATACATTTCAGTAATGATAGACAATTCCACTTTTTCAGAATCATGTAGGAGATAGCCCTTAATGGGAGTCGTTATCAGATAGTCATTGATGATATTGTTCAAAATAGCTAATGTCTCATCATCGTCAATAGTGAAAGCTCTACTGCCTTCAACCTTAAAGGTCAATGTTGCAGATTTTGATGTAACATACTTGCCTCGATGTTTTACAAAATTCAACTTCTCAAATTCCGCTTGAAGGTTCTTTAGTTTCTCCAACGGTTCTTTCGGGAAAACCCTTGCACTTTCACACTCCCAATCTACCTTCCATTTTATAAACAGGCATAGATACCAGAACTTAGAACTGTCAAGCCCAAATGCTTTCAATGTGTCTTGAATGTCTGAGCTTTCGTATAAGTCCATTTTTATCTCTTCTGTGTCTATCTTTCCATCGAGAAAGTCACTCGCAAAACGGAACGGTTGCAAGTGTGGGGTTGTACTTGCTGGGCTTCCATCGGGGTTAATATCAGTCACTATCTCACCCATCATGTCCGATACTTGGCAGACATAATCAAACAATGGCTCACTCTCATAATAAGCCCATTCATCTTCATGTTTTGGCAGTTGTTCTATCATATCCTTTGTTTTGTGCGAAAGTATAAAAAAACTCCCACCTACGCAAATGTATGTGGGAGCGTTTAACAATTATTTGCCAAAAACGTACTTCAAAACCTTTGTATTGGCCTTATTCTCGTTCACAAAGTCGCGTTCTATGTATATATCAGTGACTCGCATGGACTCGTCAACATGGTTGAGGGCTGCATGAACGGTATATTTGTCTATCTTGCACTTATTGAGGGCGATTGTTGCCCATGAGTGACGGGCTGCATAGTATTCCAAATCCTCTATCTGCAACTGTGTTCCTATCTCTTTTAAACCTTTATTGATGGCTTTATTGAAAGCTTTGGCATCACGGTAGTATTGATAGAAGTTAAAAAGGCGTTGCCCTGTGTGGTCTCTGTACTTCTCAATAATCGGCAGTATCATATCTGGCACAATCACCTCCATCTTGGCCTTATCAAGTCTGCGGTCTTTGGTCTTGGTGCGGTAGTAAATCAGTTTGTTTCCTATAAGTTCAGTAGCATTGTAGAGGTCAACAGAGTTAATCCCCATCAAACAGAACGACATGATGAAGCAGTCTTTAGCAAGGTCAGGGCGGCAAGTATGCTTGATTCCCTTGTGAATGTTCTGATAGGGTAGATTCCAGATAGCTTTTATTTGTTGAGGCTGGAGGGCACGCTTTCGGGTTGCCTCCTGTTTCGGAATCTTAAAGTATTCAAAAGGAGTGTGAGGTATGCGCATTAGTCCCTTGTCGGGTTTGTTATAAAACCTTTGAGCCTCACTATAAAGATGTCTTAAACTCATAAGATAAAGCGACAAGCACCGATTAGATGGTACGCGCTTCCCTGCTTCAACCATCTGCTTAACTTTACGCGCACGTACCTCTATTATATAGTCCCTGTACTTCTCTAACAAGTCAACAGTGATTTCCTTGATATTTAGCTCTTCTTTACCAAGGAATTTGATAAAAGAATTTAAGGCCGTGGTATAATTGTCCTTACCTTTGATTGTGGTCTCACTAATCCATTTCTTGCAGAAAGCAATGAAGTCTATTGGCTTTTCCGCCTCGTCTTTGTTCTGTAAAAGATAGACGATTTCATTTAGGTCAAGCCCATCTGTGTTGATGTTTAGTGTTGTCAACAATGTGCGATAATGTAACACCAACTTGTCTGCTTCCTGTTTGATGTAGGAATCATCCTTGAACCTTAACTTTGGTGTTAGGTCACTTTCTGCTGCGAACAAATTTGTAGAGATTCGCTTCACAGCCCTGTCTTTTGTAAATCGAATTTTGACGTTGTAAGTACCGTCTGTTCTTTGCTTGCCCTTTTGGACTTCTGCCTTAATTGTCAGCATAGCATTTAGTGTTTTAGGGTCAACCTCGGGTCAACATGGGGTCAACAGAGGTCAACATTTTGTTGAAAATGCGCTGATTTTGGAACCAACTGAAAGGCAGAAGGGGATTAAGACTTGTTATCTGTTAGAGATTGGGTACTCTTACAAACCCCTTATAATATGGAGTTTAGGCATAAAAAAATCTCAGATTTCTCTGAGACTTTTATTGTGGACCAGCCAGGGCTTGAACCTGGGACCTCCAGATTATGAGTCTGTTGCTCTAACCAACTGAGCTACAAGTCCGATGATGTTGGCTTTTGCCAGAAATCGGGTGCAAAATTAGACAATTCCTGCGAATTATGCAAATGAAAGCGAGAAAAATTTGGTTTCACAAAGAGTTTTGACTACTTTTGCATCTTGATAGAAGAATAAAAAAGCTCTTGATAGAAGAATAAAAAGCTCTTGATAGAAAGAAAAAAACTCTTGCGACGGGGAGTCGCTCATCTTCATGAAGAAAGATTGCGCTGTGACCATAGGCTTTTTCGACGGCGTTCACAAAGGACATCGCTATTTGTTGCGACAGCTGGAAGAACTGGCTGCCGCCAAAGATTTGAGGCCGAGTATTGTGACATTCGATTGTCATCCGAGGACCATAGTGCAGGCCGATTTTGCTCCTTTATTGCTGACAACACAAGAAGAAAAGCTGACCTTGCTCACCGAGGCGTTCGGCGGAGAAATCGTTGTGCTGCCTTTCACCCAAGAACTTAGTGCACTGACAGCCAGGGAGTTCATGCAAACCGTCCTTCGGGAGCAGCTGAATGCGAAGCTCTTGCTGATGGGGTACAATCACAACTTTGGTCATGGTGGCGGCACCAGGGAGCAATATGAGGCATGGGGCCGAGAGACGGGCATCGAGGTATGCTTGGCCGAACCTCTTGCCGGCGAGAAGGTGAGCAGCAGCAGGATCAGGGACCTGATAACTTCGGGCGAGATAGAGAGGGCAAACGAAATGCTCGGCTACCCATATTTCCTGACAGGAGTAGTGACGGAGGGCAAGCAAATAGGCAGACAGATAGGGTTTCCGACGGCAAATCTCCGCTTGCCTGCGCAAAAGTTGCTGCCCGCTTGCGGCGCTTACGCCGTATGGGTGACCTTGCCCGACCATTCAAAACGAGGCGGAATGCTTTGCATCGGACATCGTCCAACGGTGGAAACTGATGGCAAAATCAGCGTGGAAGTACACATCTTCGACTTCAGCGAAAACTTGTACGGAAAGTCAATTTCTGTCGATTTCATCGGGAAATTACGGAACGAAGCACACTTCGATTCGCTTGATGCCCTGCAGCAGCAACTCATCCTCGATGCGACATCTGCACGCCATCTGATTAACCATTCCTCATGACCGACAAGGAGTTCATAGCACAGAACAAGGATGCCGATATACATGAACTGGCGTTGGGCAAGGCTCCTGATGGGATAGACCTCCACTTCTGCTTAGAACAGATAGAAGGAAGGCAGATAGCAAAGCGGAAGTTGCCATTATGGACAAAGACTGAGGGCATAATCTATCCCGCAAAACTCTCGTTGGAACAATGCAGCAGCGAGCAGACAGCTCTCTACAAGCAACGCCTGGTGGAACGATTGGTGCCGGAGAAGCGGCATAAAATGGTCGATTTGACCGGTGGTTTCGGCATCGATTTCACCTATTTGGCAAAGCTGTTTGAAGAGGCAGACTATGTGGAGCAGAATGAAAAGCTTTGTGAAATAGCCCGACACAACTTCACTCTCTTTGGCTTGCCACATGCCCGGATTCACAACAAGGCATGCGAGGATTTTATCGATGAAATGGGCGATTTTTGCATCATTTACCTCGATCCGAGCCGTCGGGATGGAGCAGGGAGGAAGATGGTGGCCCTAAATGATTGCACACCAAACATAGAAACTATTCAGGCCGTATTGCTCGAACACGCACCCATCGTGATAGTAAAACTCTCGCCGATGCTCGACATACAGGATGCCCTTCGTCGCCTGCCCAAGACAAGCGAGGTGCATGTGATAAGCGTTGACGGCGAATGCAAGGAAATGCTACTGGTGCTTGCTCGGGAAAAGGCGGAGACTGTGCACTACTATTGTGCAAACATCGCGGCAGAGACTCACATTTTCTGTACCGACACACGGGATTCTGACCCCGTGATTGCGCCGCTTCCAGAGCAATACCTCTACGAACCAAACGCCTCCATAATGAAGGCTGGGGTGCAGAACGCTCTGTGCCAAAGCTATGGAGTCAGGAAGCTTCATCCCTTCAGCCATCTGTTCACTTCTGCCCATTTCATCGAAGATTTTCCGGGTCGGGCGTTCCTGATTGAGGACTACTGCGGCTTCGGAAAGAAGGAGTTGAAGAGGCTGTTGGAAGGCGTCGGACAATGCAACCTGACCATCCGCAACTTCCCCACCACCGTAGCCGAACTCCGGAAGCGGCTCAGGCTGCGCGAAGGAGGCAACACCTACATCTTCGCCACAACGCTCAGCGACGACTCGCATGTCTTGCTGCGATGCCGCTTGCCATGAGGGCTGACACAGGATATTCAAAGAGGAAAAGAACCTGTCCGACAACATAAAAAAGAGACCGGAAAAATGGACTTCGGAAGCGCCATAAAGGGGGGTAAAAAACGCCGCACGCGGGGATTGCCAACGCCGCACGCGGAAATGGTCATCGCCGCACGCGGAATTTACCATCGCCGCACGCGGCGTTTGCAACCCCCTCCAAAGGGCATATAAATCGCCATGCGAAGAGGTCGGATTTCTAGCCATTCACATAAGTCTATCTACATAGATATCAGAAAGATATGTTAGTAAAAACATTCAGCGCCAGCGTACAGGGACTTCAGGCTTCGGCCGTCACCATCGAGGTGAATGCCACTCGAGGTGTACGCTTTGTGCTTGTCGGATTGCCCGACAGTGCCGTCAAGGAAAGCTACGAGCGCATCGTGGCTGCCATAGAGAACAGCGGCTACACCTTTCCCACACGCGCAATCACTATCAACATGGCTCCAGCCGATGTCCGCAAGGAAGGCTCCGGCTTCGACCTCCCAATGGCAATCGGCATCCTGGCTACAGAAGGGGCAGTCGATGCCAACGTCTTGAACCGCTACATGATGGTTGGCGAGCTGAGCCTCGACGGTTCGCTGCAAGCCATAAAGGGTGCTCTGCCCATCTCCATCAAGGCCAGAGAACTGGGATTCGAGGGGCTTTTCGTGCCCGAGGACAATGTTCGAGAGGCTGCTGTGGTGAACAATCTCAATGTTTTTGGCGTTCGCCACATCAATCAAGTCATCGGTCATCTGAACGGCATTGAGCCGATGAAACCGACCATTATTGACACAAGGGCAGAGTTTTTTTCCAAGCAAAGCGTCTTTGAACACGACTTCGCCGACGTCAAAGGGCAGGAACAAGTGAAGCGCGCCCTTGAGATAGCGGCAGCAGGCGGTCACAACCTAATCATGATAGGCCCTCCAGGCAGCGGAAAGAGCATGCTGGCTAAGCGTTTGCCCAGCATCCTGCCGCCTCTGACACTTCGAGAGAGCCTGGAGACCACACAGATTCACTCCGTGGCGGGCAAGCTGAAGAGCGATTGCTCGCTGATAGCTCAGCGTCCCTTCCGTTCGCCCCACCACACCATCTCGCAAGTGGCACTCGTCGGTGGCGGCGCAAATCCGCAGCCCGGCGAGATAAGCCTGGCGCACAACGGGGTGCTTTTTTGCGATGAATTGCCGGAATTTCAGCGTTCCGTGCTCGAAGTTTTAAGGCAGCCGCTCGAGGACCGCGTCATCAACATATCGCGGGCGAAGTACACCATCACCTATCCCTGCTCGTTCATGTTCATCGCCTCGATGAACCCGTGTCCGTGCGGATACTATAACCATCCGGACAAGCATTGCTGCTGTACGCCCGGACAAATCATGAAGTACCTCAACAAGATATCCGGCCCCCTACTCGACCGCATAGATATGTGCGCATAAATTTTGTACTCCAATTATTTTTTAGTATATTTGCACCCAAAATCAAGCAAATATGCCAAAAGTAATATTATTCGTCAGAGTTTCCACAGAGAGCCAGCATCTTGAATCACAAGAAGATGCGCTTAGAAGAGCCGCCCTTTATGATGGTCATAAAGAGGAGGATATTATTGTCATCGGCAAGAAGGAAAGTGCTATCAAGCTTGATGAAGAAGAGCGAGAGGGCTTGCAGGAGCTATACCATATTATCGACAATCAGGATGTCGATTGCATTTACATCCATGAGTTAAGCCGACTGTCTCGCCGTCCACCTATCTTATATTCTGTAAGGGAGAAGCTATTAAACTCCCACGTTCAACTGAAATGCGTAAATCCCTCATTCACTCTCCTAACTCCAGATAAAATGAGGTATGACGCAACAGCAAACATTGTCTTTTCCTTGTTCGGTGCTATGGCAGAGCAAGAAATGATTGAAAAGAAAGAACGTTTTAGGAGAGGAAAGCGGAGAAAAGCGGAAGAAGGTAAATACAATGGCGGTAATATACCCTTTGGATATAAGAAAGATCCTGAGCATGACAATCTCATTGTCGTTGATGAAGAACAGGCTCGCTTAGTTCGGCTGTGCTATGATTTATATGAGAAAGGATATTCACAGCCCAAACTTGCTAAAGAAATGGAAGAGAGAGGTCATTCAGAATTGAAAATTTCTCTTATAAACCATATTCTCAATAATATAAGTTATACAGGTTATAAGCGATGTCGCAAGGGTTCTTCTTATGAAAGAGTATATCCTGTTATTATAACTCCAGAGCAATTCCTTAGATGCCGGGATGCTGCTGATGACCGTAGTACCAGGAAATTTAATGCTGGCCATGTGTATTATGCCGATCACTTAATCAAGTGTGAGAGTTGTGGTGCTATATGGTCTGCCAGTGGATCAAAGGTTAGGTACAGATGCTATGCTTCATCTAAAGCCGATACTATATGGAAATATGAGTATCATAAGGAAGGCGAAGTGAAATGCACGAACAAGACAGGTATCAGCATTAACATACTTGATTCCCTATTATGGCATCTTGCTCAACAGTTAGAGTGCGACTATATTCTTAATACGGCCAAAGAGGATCAAGAGAAGTACCGTAAACAAATTGCTTCTCTAAAACAAAAGTTGGGCGTAGTTGATTCCCGATTAGATGATATTGACTTAAAACGAGAAAGAGTTGCCGACTCCTATGTTGAGGGGCTTTATTCTAAAGATAAAAGAGACGAAAAGCTGAGTAAACTCGATTCCGAAAAGAAAGGCATATTAAGCAGGAAAGTTGAAATGGAATCCGAACTTTCTCACCTCGAATTGCTTCTATCTGATGTCACCTCTAAATATAATTTTGATGACGTTAATGGTGTATATGACACACTAAAGCAGTATGATGAGTTATATAAGCAAGTGTCAATGATTGAGAATGACAAAGAGAGGTCTGAAATCATACATCGACATATCAAAGAGATACGAGTTAGAGATAGCCAGGTAGAATATAAGTTTGATCACCTTAAAGAACCAAAGTTAACTCCTGCCAAGTTTATAAAGATAACCCTTTATAAAGGGAATGTCCTTTACTTCTACTATGTATGCCAGTCTAAGAAGAATGGTATTCTTGAAGCAGATAAGAATGGCAAAGTAAAAAAGGAAATCAATGTTCCAAGGTTAGATAGATTCGTTGACCATACAAAACTCCGAATACACGAAAAGGAAAGACTGAAAAGGGATGCAGAAAGAGACAAACTATTCCCTGCCAAAGATGGCTGGATATTTGGATTTGATTCAGCAGCAAAATTCCTTCAGATAAGTTCGGCCACATTACATAGGCATACCTTAGAAGGCAATTTCAAGGGTGCTGTGGCAAAATTGGAAGGTCTGAATGTATTTAACGTTTTCAAGATAATTGAATGTATTGTCAACTCAGAAGAAAAGTGGTCAAGATACATCGAAGAAAGTTGGAAAAGGAAGCATTTTGACTATAAAAAATATCTCGGTTGAAAAGCATGTTAATTCCTTGTATATGAGAAAGTAAGAGAGCGTCATTGGGCGTATTGGAGAGCGAATCCAATCATAGTAAGAACGTCCATGACAATTTATATATATGACAATAATAGTCCATCTTGGCGAAGAGCCAGCTGGATTTGTCATATAGGGCGTATAGATATGTATGGAGGGATCTATGCTTTAGTCATAGGTTAGCGACTTATACAGATCTGCCCACCATAGGGTAAAGTTCATCAAAAGAAGGTGAATTTTACCCTCTTTTTTTCTTCCCTGAAACTATTTCCAAAGCCTTATATATGAGTAATTAACATTTATTAACAATATAAATATAAGGAGAATAAAAACAATGAAAAATCAAAGTAATTCAATTTTAAGAAACGTGAGGTACATAGGCGATGTCCTAATGATTATTCAGACGGTTGTATGCCTGATTAAACTTTTCAACGACTATATCAAGCCGCACCTCACTCAAAAGCGTGGTGGCACTACCGAAGAGGCAAGTGCTACAGAAACCGAGAGCGACCCCAAAGAAGAGGAAGCTCCTAAAACTGATAGTGCCCATGAAACAATGAATGAACAGCAATGACAAGATTGAGGCACTTCAGATCCTACTTGAAGGGGCAGTAGCCCTGATAAAGGTAATTAAAAAAGCAATGGCGCTATGGGATAAGATACACAAGACCAAACCGCCGTAGCATAGTAAACAACATTTTAACCAATTTAGAAAAATATGGCAAAGAAAGAAAAAGAACCGATGGAAGTCGTTTCAACAAGCGGAACACTTACATCACCCCTTGTCATCCCTGTGGATGACGTTGAGGACGCAGTGGTACTGGAGGAAACAACAGAGAATCCAAACGACCACCCAAACTTTATTGAGAGTAACACTTCGGCAATCACGCTGGAAGAACTCTCTGAGAAATCAATCGTTCCTACCTTCGCAGACAACACACTAACGGTAAGCCATCAGAGCTTCATCCAGAGTGTCATCGAGGCAGGACAAGAAGTATTCGGGGAACTCACCCCGGTAGAGATTCGGGTATCACACCAGATTAACGGTAGAATCCCGACAGCTCTACACAAGAAAGCAAGCGAACTGACGGACGAGGAAAAGACTGTCTATTATCAGCGTATGGCGTTTGTATGCCACGTTGTAAGTCTATCTCGTTCCATCAATGGAGCACCAGTGCATCTTTGCATTGGCGGTGTCCGAGCTTACAATGAGGACAAACTGTATGGCCGTCAAAGTCCTATGAAGTTCAAAATCTTCGTAGGCTGGCAAGTACGTGTTTGCTCGAACCTCTGCTTAACCACCGATGGTTTTGCAGGGAACTTGGAGTGCATGACAACTTCCGACATCAAAGAAAAAGCACTCGAACTCTTTAGCGGATTTGATCCTGTAAAGGAGAACAATCTGCATACCTTGGAAGCATTGGGTAACACCAACATCAACGAGGAACAATTCTGTGGTATCATCGGTCGCCTGAGACTTTATCAGGCTCTGCCGAATTTCACCAAGACAGAAAAGGGTCTGCCTAATGTCATTTTGGGCGACCAGGCAGTTAATGCCGTTGTGAAAGGCTATGTCGATAACCCCAACTTCAGGAAAGAAGATGGAAGCGACACTATCACACTGTGGCAACTCCTTCAGCTATTCAACGAGGCTGTCAAACAGACCTACATCGATAAGTGGCTGGAGCGTAATCAGAACTGTACGGACTTTATGTTTGGAATCCAACGTTCATTGGAGGGTACAAGCCCAGCCTATGACTGGTTCCTATCATAACTACTCTGAACTGGGGATAACACCCCACCGTTCACCGAAGAGGAGGACATTTCACTTAACCGTGAGTGTTCTCTTCTTTTTGTTTTTAGACAATTCACTTTTTTACAAAATCAAATTTCAGTAGTATGCAACAAGACGTAAACAACAACGGAATTGCAGTCTTAGATGGCAGCAATCCTCAGAATCCCTTTGTCAAGGCACTCAATTATGAGATACCGAAAGACAAGATCGAAACCATCAGTGGAAACGGCAACCGTCCGTTATCCTATGTTAGTTGGTCGTATGCTTGGGGAATGTTCAAGCAGCTTTTTCCCGATGCAAAGTACGAAGTCGTTAAGAACCCGAACACTGGTATGCCCTACTTCTCCGATCCAGAGGCAGGTATCATGGTGTTCACTAAAATCACCGCAGCAGGAGAAACACATGAAATGTGGCTCTTTGTGATGGACGCAACCTGTCAGGCAATGCGTCTTACTCCCTATGAGTACGACAAGTGGAACAGCAAGGCTGGTAAGTGGGAGAAGAAAGGCGTGAAAGCGGCAACCGTTTTCGACATCAACAAAACCATTATGCGATGCCTCGTTAAGAACATGGCTATGTTTGGCTTCGGCTTGAACATCTATTGTGGTGATGACCTTCCTGAGTTTGATCTGGAGGGTAACAACTCTCAGGCGAAGAAGGCTACGGCTGCAACTCGTAAGACCACCAAGGCTGCACCTCAGCAGCAGACTGACCGCTATGCCGGGATTAAGGCCGTTCTTGCATCGGCTTCCGACATGAACTCTCTAATGAACCTCTACAACCAACATAAGACGGAAGTAGATGGAAATCCCGAAATCAAGGCGTTGTTCACTCAACGTAAACAGCAAATCAAACTCTTAAACGCAGCATGATATGAAAGCAAAGCGTATAGAACTCAAAGCAAGTGGTGTGGAGTTTCTTCCAGAGCCACATGAATACTGGTATGGTGAAAAGCAATTAAGCGGAATCACCGAACTTATTCAAAGGCAGTTGTTCAAGATGGAATATGAAGGTATTCCTGAATGGATCATCAAGCAGGCTGGTGCTTACGGCACTGACGTACATCAGCGAATAGAGTTGTTCGACAAGGAATGGCAGAACGACGGCACACAGGAGGTAGAGGACTACATCAGACTGTGCCAGGAAAACAACTTTGTTCACGAAATGTCTGAATATACCGTTACATCGGTTACGGACGGACTGGACTATGCTTCGAATATCGATAAGGTATATCGTATTTCCGACGATACTTTCACACTGGCTGACATCAAGACTTATGGGCGTATGGATGCCCAGAAACTTGCAAAGGCTCAGTGGCAACTCAGCATCTACCGTTACATGTTCTTGCTCCTTAACCCAGGGGCAAAGGTTGATAGACTGGTGGTTATCCGTCTCAGGAACAAGACCACCAAATCAGGAAAACTCGACCATGCAGCAGAGGTAAAGGTTGTAGAACCTATCCCTGTTGACATTTGCAAGGAACTACTGAAGGCAGAATCAGAAGGCAGACAATTCTTGAACCCTTACGATATTCCTGCCGAATGTGCCTGTAAGGAAGACCGTATCAGGGAACTTCTGGAACAGAAAGATGCGATTGATGAAGAGCTTAGTGGCATAAAAACCACTTTCCTCGAAATGATGACCAAGCTGAACGTAATGAGCTGGGTAGGAAACCGTGGAACAAAGTTCACAAGGAAACTGCCGACTACACGTTCAAGTTTCAACCTCCAACTATTTAAGGAGGATCACAAGGACATTGATTATAGCAAATATATGAAAACTTCCAATGTAAGCGGAAGTCTTAGTATAGCGATTTAGTGTCTTGTTCTACCGAGGAGGGGAACTACTACTGTTACAGGTGGTGGCTCCCCTTTTTAATTTGAAAACAATCAAAAAACAAGAAAAATGGATTTTTTAGAATTAGAAACATTGAAAGAGACTCGTGAGTACAAGGCAGCAGAAGCACTTGCAGACGCTGTTAACTCTATGGGTTGGAAACCTGAAAAGTTTGCTATGGGTATGACTGTTCAACACCGTACCCTACAGCAAGAAGTAATGAGAACCTTTGTCGCTATGATTCATGTGATGGCGAGCGACAATTATGGTTTTGATCTACGGAACAAGGGGAGTCACGAAGCAGCCAAGAAAATGGTTGAGTCGCACCTCCTCGACGAAATCTATTTGCCCTTCATCTGATGTATCTGGAATGTACCTGTATCGGAATCGGTATAGAACGCTGGAACCGACTGATGAAAGGGAGTAAGCCGCTGAACTACCAGTGGTTGAAACGACGGATTAAGAAGTATCTGCCAGAGCTATACGATGCTTTGTGTATGGACTTTTACAATCCCTACGAAGAACAGACGAGAGTGACCAGAACACATTACATCCTGGTACACTCTTCAATCGAGTATTTCATTAAAAAGTAATCGAAAAATGATAAACATCAATCAATTCATTTTCAGCCGAACTCAGCCACAAAAGAAACTAGAGATAATCAAATCTCTCTCAGAGGCAGAGTTATTGGCTATCACTCCTGCGACCATAATGAGAATGGTGAAAGAAGCAGGAAACAAGCGACCTAAGAGCCGCAACAAAGAACTGTATATAGACAGCGATAGGCAGACAGGTAACAACTGGAACTCTACCGTGGAGTCTGTGGAACTCTTCAAAGGTAAACTGTATCTGACTTTCTATGTTCAATATGAAAACACAGATACAAGCACTTCTGACCTCCTCGATAAATTTCTCTGCAATGGGAGATACCGGGGAACTCTAAACCGTGATGACCGCTATGGAAACCCTCGATCATACTACTTCTGCTATGATGCAGATGACAAGGCAAGGGTAATCAAAACCATTGCGGACGAATACATCTACACTAAGTATCACGATAAATTGAAGTGATATGGAAAATCAAGTTAAGAACCTTCAGGAGCAGATAACTTTTCTGACTGACCTTCTCGATGAGCATCAGTTGGAGCAGTTTATCTGCTTCCTTGATAAACAAGAGAACAATGAGCAAGAGTAAAATCCAAGTAGTACACCGGGGCGCACCTCTTATGGATGTAGTCCGATACGTACATGAAGAGACTGTCAGACATTGCGACTATTGCGGCAAACCGATGAGCCGTAGCGATGTAAATGACTACGGAAGTTTATGTGAACGCTGTTATATGAAAGAATACTATGGCAGATAAATTCAAGAACTTCGAGGTTGTCAGGACTGTTAAGATACGACTGACAACACAAGACAAGCGTAGCCAACAAGAGGCAGAACGCTTTGTTGATACTGATCTTATCCTCAATGGACGATTCGAAGGGAAGTATAAAGATTTCCTTTTCTGTGGCATAAACATGGAACGTAAAACG
>JAEEGK010003847.1_pt1 | contig 37107 bp, 35 predicted proteins | sample 8958771 | NCBI WGS metagenome assembly JAEEGK01 (sample SAMN16246547, study PRJNA631951) | gut metagenome | biome: gut microbiome; feature: rumen; material: SC-attached | host: Bos | place: Iran: Karaj | collected 2018-10 | reverse complement strand
TAAAAAGAATCTCAGAGACCCTGGAAAGAACTTCAGGCGATGCAGTCGCTGTAAAAGCTGTAATTACCGGCGGATTCAAAACCTCCAGCACCCGTCCTAATCCAAGATAAGCCGATCTGAATGAATCTCCCCATTCCGAAACACAGTGCGCCTCATCAATCGCAACATGAAAAATCCCGACATCCTTCAGCTGATTCAATAGTTCCTCACTCTGTAAAACCTCCGGGTTTGCAAGAATAATTTTTGCACCTTGTTTAATTTTCCTAAAATTAGCCTCGCGCTCCTCAATGCTCTGTCCGCCCCTAAAGGTAACGCTTCTTAAGCTTCCTTCTTCCATACGACGCTGCTGGTCTGTCATTAAAGCAAGCAGAGGATAAATTACAAGAGTAGGACCTTCCAGCAACAAGGCAGGGACTTGAAAACAAAGAGATTTTCCCGCACCTGTGGGTAGCAGAACAATCTGACGACCTTTACAAAAAGCATCATCCTGGGTTTCCATTGTAAAACCTTCTTTAAGGTTCTCATATGCCTCCAGAATATTGGCAACAACAAGACGCTGCCACGGAAACATATAGCGGATACCAAAATTTACATACGCCGCCTTTGCAACAGGATCGTCGTCATAGATTGAATCATCTTCATCAATTTTAATTATTTCCATACTATAGTTAACAAAAAAAATTGAAAAAATAGGAAGTTTTTTTGAAAAATTTATGAAAAAAAGTTGATTTTTGCGGATTTTTTTTTATTTTTCGGCCGATTCGTCTTTGTTTTCTTCTTTCTTTTCTTCTGCCGGTTTAGCTGGTGCCGGAGCGGCTTCTTTTTTACCTTTCTTTGCTTTGCGTGGTTTCTTTTTATAGTTAAGAATAAAGTTTGCAGCCCACATTACAAAAAGCATGGCTACAATAGTAACAATTACGCGCCAGTCTTTGAGAACAGAAAAAGCAAGATTAAAAAATTCCGAAATCTTCATAATATATTTATCGGAGAACTGTTCCCAATTTTAAGGATTTTTTCTATAATGACCTTATGGTAGGAATTATTGATTTTAATGCAGGAAACATTACCAGTCTGGAACGGGCACTGGAATATCTTGGAATTAAATATTTACGTTCCAAAAATCCCCTGGAGCTTACAGAATGTGACCGTTTTATGTTCCCGGGAGATGGTGATGATTCTTATGCAATGGCTGAACTTAAAAAAAGCGGTTTTGATGCCTTTGTTCGACAACAGGTTGCAGCAGGCAAACCTTTGCTTGGAATCTGCGTTGGTTCACAAATTATTTTTGAACATTCAGATGAAGGTGATGCCAAATGTCTTGGGCTTGTAGAAGGAGAAATCCGCCATTTTTATTCTATTGAGCCAAAGATGAAAGAAAAAAAAATCAAAGTTCCTCATATGGGCTGGAATAACATAAGCTTCGAAAACGGAGAATGTCCTTTACTTAAAGGAATTAAAAATGATTTTGATGTTTATTTTGTTCACTCGTATGTAATCTGCCCTACCGACCAGACTGTTGTAAAAGCCAGTGCAGATTATGGAATTAAAATTCCGGCTGTTATTCAAAGCGGAAATGTTTTTGCAACTCAGTTTCACCCTGAAAAAAGCGGTGAAATGGGCCTGAAGATATTGGAGAACTTTTGTAAATGCTGAAAAAACGAATAATAATTTGTCTTGACGTAAAAGACGGACGCACCACAAAGGGTGTAAAGTTTCAGAATAATATAGATATTGGCGACCCTGTAGAAATGGCTGCAGAATATTACCGCCAGGGTGTAGACGAGCTTGTTTTTTATGACATCATTGCTTCTGCCCGTGGCCGAGGCCCTATTCTTGATTTGATTTCTCGCGTTGCTCAACAGGTATTCATTCCTTTCTGCGTTGGTGGTGGAATTGGAACAATTGAAGATATCCGTTCTACAATTCTTGCTGGAGCAGAAAAGGTTTCTTTGAACTCACAGGCAGTTCGCAATCCCGGATTAATTACAGAAGGTGCACGCGTATTCGGTAATCAGAGTATTGTTCTTGGAATGGACGTTCGCCGTGACCCTACAAAACCAAGCGGCTTTGGAACAACAATAAACGGTGGCCGTGTAGATACAGGACTGGATGCTCTTGAATGGGCAAAAAAAGGTGTAAGCCTTGGAGCAGGCGAAATTGTTCTAAACTCCATGGATGCCGACGGAACTAAAAACGGCTACGACATTGAACTCACCCGCCTTATTTCCGAAAACGTTCCTGTTCCTGTAATTGCAAGCGGTGGCGGCGGAACACCACAGCATCTGGCAGACGTCCTTACAGCCGGCAAAGCAGATGCCGCCTTAGTTGCAAGCATGGTTCACAACGGAACTTATACTGTAGGTCAGATTAAAGAAGAATTAGCCAAAGACGGAATTCCTATGCGAATGTAGATACCGGTTGCTCGCATAGTCTTTTAGGCTTACTCCATAACCATCACCGACTTGAGGAGAATATCCTTGCCGTTGATGTAGACGTTTTCACAATTTGCAAGTTCCTTGGCGAGTTTTTCGTTTATTGTTATTTCTACGGTATTGTCCTTGACTTTTATATTCCCATCAAATGTGCCGCCTTTTACCTTAAGATTTTTCAACGATGCTGTATTGTTACTATTATGCCAGGTTAAATCTAAATCATGATAGGCAAGTTCAAGAATAGGCTCTGAACCACTTTTTTCAAGTTCAATCACAAGCCTGTATTTTTCTGGAGTTGAACGATAAAATGTTGTTGATTTTATCTGATATGCATTCCAATCTTTCAGTTCATAAGGCTCATTCAAAAGATTCTTTCCAACAATGCTTTCAACTTTAACTTCGTTCTCTTTGATAAAGTCTGTGCTTAACGGATACTCTTTACCTTGCGCTGAATACAGAATTGTATCTACATATTCTGTATCATGCCATTCAAGATTACTGGCATCAAAATAATTGAAATCCCAGCTCATATTACACATCATTGATACTGCGCAGGAACGACTATCTTTTGTTACTTCCGCCATAAAATCTCTTATTGAGTTAATTCGTTCCATGATATTGGATATTGGTGAGTGTCCTACTTCTGAAACATAAACCGGTATCTTCTTCTTAAAATAATATTTGTCCATGTTTTCGAATGCTTTTTTTGTTTCGGTTTTTATTCCATCGGTGTACAATTCTTTATGCCAAGGTGGAGTACCCATAGGATAAATATGAACAACAGGAATAAGCTTGTTTTTTACTTTGTCCTTAGGCATCTTAAACATACTGTTTGTAATATTTTTCCAGCCGCTTGCAAGTCCTGCAACCATAACAAATCTGTTCAGATTGTTTCCGCCTGTTGAACGGATTGTGTCTAAAATAACCTGATTGTATTCATTCATAACAGCAAAATCTTTTTTACATACTACGCAGTCTGTTTTTTCATAAAAACAATGCTCATGATAGCTGTCTAGCGGTTCATTTAAGGTTTCAAAAATCATATGTTCATCATAAGAATTGTTGAATGCCTCTGCATACTGTCTCCAGACAGCTTTTAGAAATTTTTCAGATTCTTTCTTATATTTTTCATTTACAATATAGCCTGCATAATGAATGTCATTTTCTACTCTTTTTTTGTAGAATTCGTTATTCATATTCTCGTTACCTGGTCCACAAAGGATGACATACATGCCTTCTTCAATGCACCAGTCAACAGATTCTTTGATTGCTTTTATATAACGGGGATCGATGGTGTAATTTTCATCCAGAATATGTGAGCCGGGATTTGTCTGAAGGCGAATTGCATTAAAACCTTTTGCTTTTATAGCCTGAATTATTTTTTTTGTAAGCTTTATTTCGTGCCAAAAGTCATAATCCATCCCAAAATCTAATTCCCCTGTATTTGGAAGGAAAATCTGATATTGTAAACCGACTCCAAGATTCTTTACAAAATCCCATGCATTAATAGCCGCATTTATCTTTCCAGAACTTTGTGTATCTATTACAGGAGGTTCAGAACTTGCATGTATATCTGTTAGATCTGGATTGTCTACATTTTCAAGTACAATAGATTCAATTGCAAATTTTTCATATGGACAGTTCCATGGTGCAGCAAGCATAATTCCATTGAGTTTTTTCTGACCACTCCTAAGAGGAATAACCATTTCATTGATATATGAAGGGCAATAAATAGCACTGTCAAAGTATCCAATTGAATCATCTCCATAATCTGGAACAAAAATAAATCCCTTATCACCAAGAGCTTTGTATTTGATTCTAAAAATGTTATAGTTTGAAATATCCAGTTCATTAAGCCATATGTATATATTGGAATCCTGTTTTTTGAAGGCAACGATCTTAGTTGCCTTGTCAAAAGTAACTGTCCTATTATCGTTTGCAGCAGGTATTCTGCTCAAATCCACAACATACGGCTTAACGTTCTGCGCAAAAACCGCAGTTCCAATAAGAGTACAAATAATAAACAGGGTGATTTTTTTCATAGAAGAAACTCCAAAGAAAAGAGTAAGTTTTTTCTATTATACTCACCCCCGAAAAGTTCTGTCAAATCAAATTGGTAGTTATAATTCTATATTTTCACTTTGCCCAAAAATAAATCAATCATATTAATATGATGAACTCCTTCCTGTTGATCCGGGTACTTATCGAGCGAGATGATATAACGCGGATAGCCATCCTTTATACTTCTAAAAGGACGATATTCACGTTCTTTTATTTTTTCGGTAGCCTTATCATCTTCGCCATGCAAGGTATATGTAACCTGTATGTAAGCATAAGATTGATTTTTATCCCTGACTATAAAATCACACTCAAAATTACCAATTATACCTACGCTGACTTCATATTCATGACTTTTCAAATACAGATAAACAAGATTTTCAAGTGTTGGGCCAAAACTCATACGATTATCAGTATTTGTTGAAAAATATATTGCCATATCTGCTAGATAATATTTTTGATCACGTTTGATTGATTTTTTGCTTTTTAAATCAAAACGATTACATTCATAAATGATTTTTGCTTTTTGTAAATCTTCGATATAGCCCCGGACAGTACTTGGCTTTGTTGAAAAACCTTCAGCTTTTAAGCAGTTGATTAGATTTGAAATTGAAAACGGAGCTGAATAATTGTTTATCAAAAAACTTTGCACTCGTTCATAAACTGCAATATTTGAAATTCGTTTTCTTGTCTTAACGTCCTTTTCAAATATCTCACTTATGATTCCACGCGTATATGTCTGACGGGCATTCATATCAGGGAATTCCAGAGTTTTAGGAAAACCGCCGTTTATTATATATTCATTGAATTCTTTTTCCATGTCGGGATCAATCGGATTTTTAAAGAATCTTTTCATTTCAAGAAATTCGTAAAAGTCCAGTGGGAAAGTTTCAAATGAAAGATAACGTCCTGTAAGTTTAGTTGTGATTTCATCACTTAAAAGATAAGAATTTGAACCTGTTAGAAAAACAGAATAACCTTCTTCAGAGTATGCCTGCACTACACTTTCAAATTTTTTTACATTCTGAACTTCATCAATAAAAAGATAATGAAAGCCTTCAGTGGTAATTAAAGATTCAATTTTTTCTTCAAGTTGTTCTGCAGTTTTTATATTTTTAAAACCACGCTTGTCCAATGGAAGGTATATGATTTTTTCTTCTTCCACACCATTCTGGTACAGTTCGTTTATTATAGCTTTTAATATAAATGATTTTCCACAGCGTCTGATACCTGTTATGACTTTCACAATGTCCGAGTCATAAAAGGACTTGAGTCTTTCAAGATATTTTTCACGTGGATAAACCTTACTGAACATAAGTGCTATAACTCCTTATATTGGAATTATATCACATAAATGCCGTTTTAGGGTACTATTTTTTAATATTTTTTAATTTTAGTACCTTGAATCCCTGTTTTAAGAGATCATTTCTGTTTTTCATCTACGAGATAACGTGCTCGAGACGATTCGGTTTCGAAGACGTCTATACAGTACAAGACAGGTTCAGGTTTGCCTGCTGCATACGAAAGGTCTATTCCCTCTTTTTTAAGCAGCTCCACTACTCCGTTGTAAATGTACATGGCAATGCGTTCTGCACTTGGGTTCTGGTCAAACACAGACAGATCATTTAAGTTAGTGTGATCTAACTGCTTGCAAACTTCACGGAGCGCACACTTGAGCTTTGTAAAATCAAGCAGCATGCCGCCTTCGTTGAGCTTTGGACCCCGGACATGTGCATATACTTTATAGTTGTGGCCGTGCAGATTTTCGCACTTACCGTTGTAATCTTTTAAAAAATGAGCAGCAGCAAAATCTGCCGTAACGCGTACTTCGAACATAGTTTGATTATATCACTTTTATATTTTTGCGCAAATGGTTATAATAAAGGCATGAAAAAACTTCTTTCGCAGATTCTGCCGGCGTTCCAGAACGCAGTGGTGGCGGCAGATGGCACTAAAATAGATGATTTATCGGAAATAAATGATATTCCTGTTACAAACCTTGTATTTGATTCCCGCGAAGTTACAAAGGACTCTCTGTTTTTTGCACTTCCAGGAACACACACAGACGGAAACAATTATATTGAACAGGCAATTTTAGCAGGAGCAAATGCTGTTGTTTTTCAGGGAAAGTTAACTCCTTCTCAGCAGCAGGATGTTGCAGAAGCAATTATTAAACGAACAATGAATAACGCGCTTTCTGATGAAACTCCAAAGTTTGCACCGGCGCTTATAAATGTTCCGGATGCCCGCTATGCAATGGCACCTCTTTCTGCACGCTTTTACGATAATCCAAGTGAACGTCTTATTGTAATTGGTGTAACCGGAACAGAAGGAAAATCAAGTACTGTAAGCTTTATATGGCAGCTGCTTCGTGCATGCGGACAAAAGGCAGGCTTTATTTCTACAGTTGAATATTCATTTGGCGAAGACGCTCTTCCAAATCCACAGCATCAGACAACTCCGGAAGCGCCAATCATTCAGCATCATTTAAACGAAATGCTCGAAAACGGCTGTAAATATGCAGTAGTAGAAACTTCTTCTCACGGACTTTCTACAAAGCTTAACCGCTGTGGAAACATTCTTTTTGACTGCGGCTGCTTTATGAATGTTACTCTGGAGCATCTGGAGTTCCACAAAAATTTTGAAACCTATCGCAGTGACAAGGCAAATCTTTTCCGGGCTCTTGATAAACACGATCATATAAAAACAATCGCCGGTGTAAAACAGAAAATCAATTCTATAGGAATTGTAAATCTTGAAGACCCTTCGGCAGAATATTTTATACAGTCAACAAAGCATCCGGTATACGGCTTTACAACAGAAGGAAAAGCCGGAAAGGCAGCAGCAGAATCTGGCAGCAATGCAACTCCGCTTCCTGCAATCCCTGATAACCTTCGTTACATGACAGCACGAAACATTGCGTCTGCAACTTATGGACTGACTTTTGATGTAGATGCCGACGGTGAAAATGCAATTTATCCGGAAAATTATGACCCGGTACAGCCACGAGCACGAACTCATTTTTCTGTAAGAGCTTCTCTTCCGGGAGCCTTTAATGCCTATAACCTTATGGCAGCAATTACAGCAGTAAGCAGCGTAACCGGAATGACTTTTGAAGAAGTTGCAGCTAAAGTGCCACAGCTTACTCCAATTAAAGGACGCATGACAGTAATTGATCAGGGACAGCCGTTTGAACTGATTGTTGATTATGCTCACACCCCTTCGAGCTTTGAAACAATTTTCCCTCCAATCCGTAAGCGCTGTAACGGAAGGATTTTTGCAGTATTCGGAAGTGGTGGTGAACGCGATCTTACAAAGCGACCGCTCCAGGGTCAGATTGCAGCAAAGTTCTGCGATGTAATTGTTCTTGCCGATGAAGACCCTCGTGGCGAAGATCCTGTTGAACTTCTTAAAATGATTGCAGTTGGCGCCGAAAAAGAAGGCAAAGTCATGGGTGAAAATCTTTTTATAATTCACGACAGGCCTCAGGCAATCCGAGAAACATTTAAAATGGCTTCAAAAGGAGACATTGTTCTTCTTTTGGGTAAATCACACGAAAACAGTATAATTTACAAGAATTACACAATGCCTTATGATGAAATTTCTGAGGCAAAGAAGGCATTACAGGAGATTTTATGAACATAGCAGTAATATATGGCGGTCGTTCGGGCGAGCATGAAGTAAGCTTGATTTCTGCAGCAGCAATTGCAAACGGCATTAATAAAGAAAACAAGGTAATCTTAATCGGCATTACAAAAGAAGGTAAATGGTATCTTCAGGATGATTCTGAATATGAAAGAATCTGCAAGGATACAAAAGCCGTTCTTTCTATAAAAGAAGATGAATCAAAAGCAGTGAGCATTGTTCCTGCCGGCAAAAAGCATGCCTTTGTTGTTGGCGGCAAACCTCTTGATATTGATGTAGTTTTCCCTGCCCTTCACGGAACCTACGGCGAAGATGGAACTATTCAGGGATTATTTGAAATGGCAGACATTCCTTATGTAGGTTGTACACATCTTTCTTCTGCAATCACAATGGATAAAGAAAAAACAAAGATGATCTGGCAGAGTGTTGGACTTCCTGTTGTTCCTTATGTCTGCATTAAGCGCAGCGTTATTTTAGACAGCATTGTTTATGATGCAGTAATTGAAGAAACAGAAAAAGAACTTGGTTATCCTATGTTTGTAAAGCCATGTTGTGCTGGAAGTTCAAACGGAGCTTCTAAAGCAAAAAACAGAAAAGAACTTGGCTATGCAATTATGGAAGCCTTTAACTGGGACGATAAGATTCTTGTAGAAAAATCTCTGGACAATGCACGCGAAATTGAATGTTCAGTTACAGGAAACTCAGTTACCTTCCCTGCCGACAGTGATGACGAAGCTGTAGTTGCTTATATTCCGGGTGAAATTGTTCCTAATCATGATTTTTATGATTTTGATGCAAAATATAATGATCCCGACGGTGCAAACCTTTTGATTCCTGCAGAACTCAGCGAAAATGATCTTGAAAAAATCCGCAAAACAGCCTGTGCCGCTTACAAGGTTTTAGATGCAACAGGTCTTTCGCGCGTAGATTTCTTTATTGATAAGAATACAAAACAGGTTTATTTGAATGAAATTAATACAATGCCAGGCTTTACACCAATAAGCATGTTCCCAAAAATGTGTGATGCAGCAGGGCTGAAGTTTGAACCCCTTGTAGACCTTCTTATTAAAGAAGCTGTTGCAAGATACGAAGCCAAGCAGAAGCTTAGTACAAGCAGATAACAGTTATAAGACGTGTAAACAAAAAGGCCCGAAAACTATTTGTTTTCGGGCTTATTATTTAACTTTTTATACTTAAACTAGCAGTTAAGGATACGGAGGATCTTTCCGTTGAGGATCATGAGAATCAAGTCAAGAATCCAGATGATGTTCCATCCAAAGAGCAAGCGGATGATACCAGCAATAATTTTACCTTCCTTAAATCTTGTGAGCCATCCACAAAGCCAAGCTGTAACAGGAATGATTGCAAGAATAATACTGATCAATCTTCCCAATCCAAAATAGTCTTTTCCTTTTGCCATTTCGACACTCCTTAAAATAAGTATATTACTATTATAAACCATAATTGTAGAAAATAAAGAAATTTCTTCTGTAAAAATGTATTTTTGGAAATCAATCAAATAGATGCATTGTAAAAAATGGCGGAAGGGGAATTGTGAATATGCATATTTTTGCAAATTGACTACAAATCCATTCTATGTTAAAATAATATAATTATTTTAAACATTAAATTAAAAGGGTAATAATATGAAAAAAGGTGTTCTTTACACATTTGGGGCGTCAATAATTCTTATTATTTGTTTTATTGCGTTCGTGCTTCCATCTTCTTTATCAAAGGCAACACAGCAGCAGGAAGGACTTGTTTTTGGTAAATACAACGGTAAAAAAATCAGTTATGAATATGGTTCTGATTTTACAGAGTTACTTTCACAGTATGCTCAGATGTTCAGAAATCAGGGAATTGAAATTACTACAAACAATCAGTATACACTTTACAACTATGCATTCAATTCTACCGTTATCAAATATGCACAACAGGAAGCTCTTGAAGCTGCAGGTTACGAAGTTCCACAGGCTACAATTAACCTTACACTCAAGAACTACTTCAAAGATTCAGATGGCAAATTCGATATGAAGGCCTACAAACAGGCAGATGCTTCTTACATCGAAAACCTTACAAAAAGTGTAAAAGATTCTCTTTATACAGGCCGCTATTATGACGACAGCTACGGAACAACATTTGGTGATAAACTTCTTTTTGGTCTTAAATCTCCAGAAGCAGAAACAGAATTCCTTAAAAAGTTCGGTCAGGAAAAGCGTGCATTTACAATGGTAACCTTCGATACTGGAAATTATCCAGAAGAAGAACAGCTAAAATACGGAAAAGCAAATCCTGAAAAGTTTACAAAATATGATGTTTCTATTATCACATGTAATGATAAAGATATTGCAAACAAAGTTATGTCACGCATTTCTAAAGGACAGATAACTTTCGAAGATGCTATTGCTGAATATTCAGAAAAGAACTACAGCAATTCAGAAGGAAAGATTTCAAACAATTCTCAATATCAGATTGAAAGTATTCTTAATGACAAATCAGAAATTTCAAAAATCACAGACCTTGCAGTTGATGAAATCAGTCCTATAGTTGAAACTTTGCTTGGCTTCTCAATTTTCAAGAAGAACGGTGAAGATACAAAGCCAGATTTCACAAGCGAAGATACACTTAAAGACGTTCAGAACTATATCAGTATTTATGAAACTTCTGTCATCGAAGATTATTTTGCAGACATTGCAAAAGCATTCGTTAAAGATGCAAAAGCAAGCGATATTGAAACTGCAGCAGCAAACTATGAAAACGTAACAATTGATAACCTTGCTGCATTCCCATTGAATTATGGTTCTTCACCACTCTATGATGCAATGGATACTAATACTTTGAAAGTTCTTGCTACTGCCGATAAGAATGAAGACTTCCTTAAGAAAGCCTTCTCTCTTAAGTTGAATGAATACTCAGATCCAATTATTATTGGCGGACAAATTGTTGTTCTTCAGTACACAGGAAACGAAACTGTAGAAAATTCAGAAGAAGCCGCAACTTCTAATTTCAGTTCACAGATTGTAGAGTTTGATCAGAATTCTTCTCAGACTGTTGTATTCCAGAGTCCAAAACTCGAGAACAATTTTATTTCTGTTTTCTTTGACAATTTCTACAACAACTAGTTTTGTCAGATAACAATTCAATAACAAACACAAAGCCCTGTCTCGTTCAAACGGCACAGGGCTTTTCTGTTTCTTATGAAGGTAAATTTCTTTATTCAAAATATAATCCGCAAAAAGCAATAAATCAAATTATAGAAAGTCTTACAATTCAACCACAAACAATTATTCTTTGTGCTTCCCCGGTTTTGAATTATGGGTTAAAAGAACTTTCACAAAAACTGCCCGATGATTGTCTTATGCTTGGCTGCGAGCTTGAACCACAGCTTGTTGATTTTATACAGGAAAACAAAAAAACTCCTGAAGGTGATTTTTCAAATATCCCGAATTTTTCTTTTATAACTAAGGATGAGCTTTACAATCTTGGACCAGTGCTTATCAAACAAAAGGCCGGTACTTTCAGAAGAATTATACGTATTGATTTTTCTGCAGCAGCCCTTTTTCATTCAGCAAACTATGACAAGGTTGTAGAAAATGTTACAAATGCGCTCATGACCTACTGGGCAAACAGAGTGACACTTGTAAAATTCGGCAGAAAATACTGTACGAACTTTTTTAAAAATCTTTCTGTGTGCGATAAAACTGTTCCAATTCAAAAATACTTTGGTGCCTTTGAAAAGCCTGTTCTTGTTTTTGGAGCCGGAGAATCTGCACAGGACGGAATTGAGCGTATAAAAAAATCTGACCAAAATGATTATTATATTCTTTGTGCCGACACATCCTTGCAACCTCTTTTAGCAAACGGCATAACTCCAGATGGAGTTTTTATAGAAGAAGCACAGAATGTAATTTCAAAATGCTTTATTGGTACACAGTCGTCTGATATTCATATTTTTGCAGGGCTTTCTTCTATTCATTCAATTACAAGATATTTTAAGCCAGAACAGATAAGCTTTTTTACAACAGAGTTTACACAGGCAAGGTTTATTGACCGTTTTGAAAAGACAGGAATATTGCCACCAAAAAATAATCCTTTTGGTTCAGTTGGAATTACAGCTTATTATTATGCACTGCTTTTTAGAAAAGATTCTTCTGTACCAGTAGAAACTTACGGTCTTGATTTTGCCTACTCCGCCGGCCGCACCCACACAAAAGGCGCCATGGCCGACAATGCAAGATTCCAGCATTCAAACAGAATAAAGACAGATACAAACTTTGGAGCCGCATTTAATCAGACTGCATTTAAGAAGACAGATAAGATGTATACTACGCCCATTATGGCGAGGTATGATTCAATCATGAGTGCCCTTCGACAAGCTCAGGGACCCCAAACTAGTACTGACAACCTTGTGGTTCCTGAGCCTGTCGAAGGACCACAAAAAATAACGTCATTTTTGCAAAAAGAAAGAAAATCTCTTGAAGAACTAAAATCTCTGCTAACCGGTGAAATAAAACTCCCTGCAGAACAACTGGAAGAAAAAATAACACAACTGGTACAAGACCGCGAATACCTGTACCTGCACTTCCCTGACGGGCATAAGTTCCAGTATACCCAGTCGTTTCTGAATCGGGTAAGAGTTGAGATAGATTATTATTTGAAAATATTGAATCAATAAACTGGATTGCCACGCTTCGCTCGCAATGACGATTATTGGCACGTCATTGCGAGGAGCGCAGCGACGTGGCAATCCACGCATTACAAGGCACATACTCTCTAATTATCTTCTTTCTCTTTAAGAACCGCAAGGAATGCACTTTGTGGCAACTCTACATCCCCAATCATCTTCATGCGCTTTTTACCTTCCTTCTGCTTTTCCAAAAGCTTTCGTTTACGGGTGATATCACCACCATAACACTTGGCAAGAACGTCCTTACGTACAGGGTTTACAGTTTCGCGGGCAATAATCTGGCTTCCGATTGCGCCCTGAATTGCAACCTTAAACTGCTGGCGGGCAATTTCACCCTTAAGGCGTTCACAAACCTTGCGGGCACGGTCAACTGCATTTGCCTTGAATGTAAGAAGCGAAAGTGCATCGACCATCTTACCGTTCAAAAGAATATCAACCTTTACCAAGTCTGTAGGGCGGTAACCTATAACTTCATAATCAAAAGAAGCATAACCACGGCTGTAGCTTTTAAGGCGGTCGTAGAAATCAAACAGAACTTCGCTCAAAGGCATTTCGTAGCTGAGTTCAACGCGCTTTGTATCAAGATACTGCATGTTTGTCTGAACGCCACGCTTTTCGGTACACAAGGCCATAATAGAACCAAGATATTCTGCCGGAGTAATGATGCTTGCTTTAATATAAGGCTCTTCTGCATCGGCAATGCGTCCCTGAGGATATTCAGAAGGGTTATCAATATACATATCTTCGCCGTTCTGAAGGTGAAGTAAATATCGTACACTTGGAGCAGTAAAAATAACTGCCTGGTCAAAATCACGTTCAAGTCGTTCCTGAACAATTTCAAGATGTAACAAACCTAAGAATCCACAGCGGAAACCGTTACCAAGCGCAAGAGAATTATCTTTTTCGTAAACAAGACTTGCATCGTTGAGCTTAAGCTTTTCCATGCTGTCTTTGAGTTCTTCGTAGTCGTTTGAATCCATTGGATAAATAGAAGAATAAACAACAGGTTTTACTTCCTTAAAACCGGGAAGAGGCTCTTCAACACCATTTGCAACAGAAGTAATTGTATCGCCTACCTTTACATCACTTACAGTTTTAAGACCAGAAATAATATAACCAACGTCGCCTGCTTCGAGCACGCCTGTTTCTTCGTAATTAATCTTAAAAATACCGCACTGCTCTACTTTGTATTCACGGCCACTGCTCATCATTTTAATAAGGTCGCCAGTCTTAAGTCTGCCTTCCATTACGCGAACGTGAACAACTACACCGCGATAAATATCATAGTGACAGTCAAAAATAAGCGCAGCAAGCTTTCCGTTAGGGTCACCTGTAGGAGCCGGAAACTTTGTAACAATTGCTTCCATAAGCTCGTCAATTCCTTCACCGGTTTTTGCAGAAACACACAAAGCCTCTGAAGAATCAAGTCCAAGCTCGTTATCAATCTGAGTTTTGCACGAAGGAATATCTGCCGAAGCAAGGTCTATCTTATTAATTACAGGCACCATTGTAAGGTCATGCTCAAGCGCCATGTACATGTTAGAAACTGTCTGACTTTCTACACCTTGTGTTGCATCAATTAAAAGAAGCGCACCCTCGCAGGAAGCAATTGCTCTAGAAACCTCATAAGAAAAGTCTACGTGTCCCGGAGTATCTACAAAGTTCAGTTCATAGTCATGGCCATCCTTTGCATGGTAAGGAATTGTAACAGCCTGGCTTTTAATTGTAATACCGCGCTCTCGTTCAATATCCATGTTATCGAGAATCTGATTCATCATCTTGCGGTCATCAATTATTTTGGCCTTCTGAATAAGACGGTCAGAGAGTGTAGATTTTCCGTGGTCTATATGAGCAACAATACAAAAATTGCGCTTGTATTTCATTTCTGTCATTTGGAACTCCAAATATATGTGTGTCATGCTGAACTTGTTTCAGCATCTAAAAATAATTAGGGCTGTCGTAGGAAGTGCCAAGTCCCAGTTGAAAATTAAGAAGTCCTTTTTTTCTTCTTTCTATTGAAAGAGCTACATAAAGAATCTTATTCTTGTCATCAAAAGAAACATCAATCAGTTCAAGATTATCGTTTTCTGAAAATCCGTTTTGATCTGCAATGCTGCCTTCCAGAACATATTCTATTCTATAGGATTTTTTATTAATTGTCGATGAACGGAGCATTTTCATTCCAAGAATCGGGATAAATGCATCATCAACAAAATCACTCGCATATATTTCTTTTGCAGGAGCTTCAGGTCGTTTTTCAAGATAAAGCAATGCTTCTTTTTCCTGGCCGTCTCTTAAATAAGTACAGGTAATGATAGTACCATAATCATACTTCATGCATACATTATGAAAATCATCAAGTGACGAAATTGGAGTATCATCGGCGCGGATAATAACATCACCAATGGCGAGTCCTGTATAGCTTGCAGAACCACCGGGCATTACATATTGAATTTCAAGACCTTCGTTATTATTACGAATCTTTTTTGTATGACCAAAGCCGCCAAGCCAGTTATGCTTAAGTTCTTCTCCTCGATACAAAAGCGGCAGTTCAAGCTTAAGGTATTCAACAGGAATTGCAAAGTTCAAGCCCTGATACTGAAGCATGCCTGCAAAAACAATTGCCTGAACCTTTCTGTTTGAATCAATCAAAGGACCACCCGAGTTTCCTGCATTTACAGCTGCATCAATCTGGAATACATTTCCCATTGTAATAAGAGAACGGGAAGTTGAAGAAATAATTCCACTTGTAAGAGTACCTTCAAGCCCGATTGGAGTTCCTATTGCCGAAATTTTATCGCCAACTTCAAGCTCAGAACTTGATCCAAGAGCAAATACAAAATCAGGCTCATAAGAATCTACCTTAAGCAAAGCAAGGTCCATTACAGAATCATAACCTACAACCTTTGCAGGAATCTTTTTTTCCATATCAGAAGGAAGCTTAACAAAAAGCTTACAGGTTGTTTTTCTTTTAGGATTTACAACCTCTGCAATTACATGATGATTTGTGATTATATAACCGCGTCTGTCAATAAAAAATCCCGAACCGATTACAATATCTGCATAACCGTTTCCGTTTTCTACCTTGTAGCCCTGGTCTACCCACACAGTCACAGTGGCATTAATACAGTCGCTTATTGTTTTTGGAAGCTTTTCTTCATCTACAGTAAGCCCCGGAATATTTTTGTTGTAATCAGAAGAATACTGTTCAAAAAGTTTAGCAGCTTCTTCATCTTTAATTGCAGAAACAAGAGATTTATAAAGTCGCAATGCAAGCGGATAATCATTTTCTTCCAAAGCAGTCTGTGCCTGATTTTTTACAACAGCAGCGCATTCTTCGATTATTGAATCATCACCTAAAAGGCATGCCCTGTACAAAGCTTTTGTACTTTCTTTTTGCTGTAGTTCCCTGATATTCTTAATTTCATTTTCAATTACATCACGGTCAGTATAATCAAGAGGCTTTTGAATCTCGGTTGGCTGCGAAAAAGATTTACATGAAAAGAAAAAAATGCTTAATGCAAGTGCACATGCTGCAAAGGAGAAAAAACTGATTTTTTTGAAAATCCTGATGTTCATATTATTCTGTTTCAACTTCGATTACTTGAGAAGGAGGCAATGCCTTACAAAAATAAGCGCTTCCAATTTTTATTACTGATATTCTTAATGAATCATCAAATTTAACAAGCTGAACTGCACCTTCTGTTATTACTTTTTCTACAGAATTAAGCACAACTTCTTCCTGTGCAACAGTTCCCTTCTCTCCTACCCAGAACAGATTTTCTGCATTACCCGGAATAACATCAATTACTTCACCTTCATATTTTAAAGAAACAGGAATACCGTCTATATTCTGAAGCGAAACATATTCTTCGCCAAGCTTTGAATAAAGAATTGTTTCTTCTGTAAGCTTGCCGTCTGCAGAATCAGGATAGCGAATATATTCGTAATCAAGTATTCCGTCTCCGTCTGTATCCCATGATGAAATTTTTCCGTTGTTACCAAGATACTGTTCAGAAAATTCTATTTTTGTGTCGCCGTTGCGGTCAATTTCTATTTTCTTAAGATAAAGCTTTTCGCTGAAGGTTCCGTCTCCAAACACATTTTTTATAATCTGAATGTCTGAAGGTTCTGTGTATTTATTTTCATTATCAATATCATAAGTTTCTGAAGTTTCGTAAATGCCGTCGCCGTCAAAATCTGCATAGCGAACAAAAGGACAGCCTGGTTCAATTGTTGCATAAGCATAACGTGTTCCGCCGCTCATAAATACTGCAAACACAGGGCGTCCTTCAAAAACAGTATAACTTACACGTGAACCCGAACGTTCTGCAGTTGCAAGCTCAAGTGAAGAAGCATTTTTTGCAAGTACATATTTATCTGGAGCTTCAATTTCGCTGTCAATCAAAGGTATGTAAAAATCAACATTAAAGCGAGAGAACAATGTATCTACAGTCATTTCAAAAGGATTGTAATTAAAATCAAAGCTTAAGAAATGATAAATGTTTCCGTCTGTATTATCTGTAATGCGGCTTACAGAAGGAAAGCTTTCATAAAGAAGATCAAGTTTACCACCGTCAAAAGCAACGCTTACAGGAGAACCAAAATCACACTGGGCGTTCAGTTCTTCAATTCCGTCTGCATTCTTATCATAAATAATTGTCTTTGCACGACCGCGTTCATAAGTAACTGTAAGCTCGTTCAAAAGATCAAGGTCATTATCAATATAAACAGTTCCTTCAAGCGACTTAAGGTGATCTGCAAAATTAGCCATCAAAGCTTCATCGTGCAGCAGGGCTCCAAAACTTTCGAGCAGACTTAAATCATAAACATTATTTGAAGATTCAAAAAACAGATTGAATGCTTTTTCTTCTGAAATAATTCCTGCCTTAAGCGCAGCATACGCAAACAACGGATGATTCTGATTTTTTTCACCAACTGCCTTGAGCAAACGTTTCTGCTGTTCGCCCTGACAGAACATCAGTGCAATAATTTCACCTTCAACATCTGTAGAAGAATAATCAGGAAGCTTTGCAATGTAAGAATCGGCAATTGTCTGAACAAGTTCCGGAATTTCATAAGGAGTTCCTGTTCGTTCAGCATAATTCATAAATGCCATTTCGAACATAAAAAACAGATTCGGGAAGCGCACATCCTTAGGGTAAATCTTTCTTGAAGAATTAAGTCTTGCCCTTGCCTGTGCTATAGAAGCTGCAGTTCCCATTCTGTAATAATTTTTGATTCTTATGAATTCAGAGTCTGCAGAATATAAAAGGGGTTCCATATCAAGAACTGCAAGAGACTCGTCATAAAGACCTGTTGCACAAAGCATGTCTGCATATAAAATGCGGGCGCTGTTTTTTGTATAATTTATCCAGTTATCTTTTGCAAAAGATTCTTTTATTGTTTCAAGAACTTCTGCCTTTTTATAGCCAAGATTACTCTGGGCTGCAGCCTTTACATAAAATAAATCAGAAATTGTTTCATCATAGGAAAGTCCAAGCTCGGCCTGATTAAGTGCATTCTGCCAGTCATCATTAAGCATAAAGCTTTCAGAAAGACTAAGACATCGTTCAGCAGTTTTACGGTTCGCGGCAGCAGCATTTTTATTCTGAGCAGAGGCAAACTGAACAACACCAGCCATTAATAAAATACAAATAAAAACAGACTTAAACTTTTTCATTCTTTACAATCCAATCTTTATAGCCTAAGCAGCTTCCCAAGATACATATGATTTTTTGCTCAGGTGTTCTAAGCTCCTGAACAACCGGAATATACTGACGTTTTGAAGCTGGCACATGCCAGTCAGAAAAAACATCAGAAAGTTTTTTTGTGCCTCCGTCTGCCGTCTGAACTTCATCTCCAGAACGCCACGAACGCAAAAGCACCGGAAACTCAATTCCATCTGGAACAAAAACCTGTCCTGCAGGAATTTCATAAAAACCGCTTTTTTCTATTATAGCAGAAAAAACAATTTCATTCTGTACTTCGTCTGATTTTTTTACAGTAACACCGTTTTCATCAAGGATAAAGCACATATTTGCAAAGCGTTTTTCCACTTTTCTTCTATTATAATTATCGGCACAATCGACCGAATCGCACACATCACAAAGGAAAACATATGGAATGCGAGTGTCAAAGCCGGCCTTGTTTGCAGCTTCAAGAAGTGCTCGTATTTTGAGGGCACGTGGCAGTGAATAAAAGGAAGCTTTGGGGTCCCTGAGCTTGTCGAAGGGGCGCCCTTCCAGCACTTCCGCATCATCCATCGCTTTTTGTGCCCCTGTAAGTACTGCTTTATCCCAGCCTGCAAACCGTTCATTTAAAAGCGGTATAAGCTCACTACGGATTCTGTTTCTTAAATAAGAGGTATCATTATTTGTACTGTCATTTCTCCAGCTTATTTTTTTCTGATTTAAATATTGTTCAATCTGTGCGCGTTCAATATCAAGCAGCGGGCGCACATATTTGCCACGAACCTGCGGAATGCCTCCACGAGATTCAGTTCCTGCCCCCTGCAAAAAGCGCATGACCAGAGTTTCAAGCTGATCATTTTTATTATGTGCAAGACAAAGGCATTTCAGTTTTTTTTCTTCAATAAATTTTTCAAAGGCATCGTATCTGAGTTCACGGGCTGCAGCTTCAATTCCAATTTCTTTTTTATCTGCAAGGCTTCCAACCTGCCCTTTTTCAAGCTCGCATACAGTAAGTTCAACATCATACCCATCTTTGCACAAAGACTGGCACAATGTTCTTACATATTCAACGTCGCCACAGGTTTCACTTTCCTGCCTTATATAATGATTTACAGTGATTACTTTAACAGGAATAGAAAGGGGTTTGCATAAAGCACAAAGAGAAACAAGAAGACTAACAGAGTCTGCACCACCAGAAACTGCAGCACCAATACAAGATTTTTGAGAAGAAAGTGATTTAAGATTAATTGAGCAAGACTGGAGTCCTTTAAGAACCTGTTCTTCAAATTCTGACATTGGCTTTGTTCAAGTCCGTCATTGCGAGCCGAAGGCGAAGCAATCCACATATAAATATGCATTCAAATATATGGATTGCCACGTCGCTAACACTCCTCGCAATGACGGAGTGCTAGGAAAAATTCTCTAAAAAAGATTAGCGTGCTGGAGAAACTGTTACCAAAGGAAGTTCCTTATCGGTAAGAATTTCAACATTCTTGCTAAGCTCAAGGTCTTTTACGCGCAAAGCTTCGCTAACATTAATCTTAGAGATGTCGGCGATGATTGTTTCTGGAAGATCAGCAATAGCAGCCTTGATTTTAATCTGGTTGTTGCGTTCTTTCTTGAAACCACCCTTAAGTACGCCGGCAGGTGTTCCTGAATAATGAACTTTGATATTCATTACAAGTTTTTCGTCTGCTGCAGGTACAAAGAAATCTGCATGCAAAACCTTGTCTGTACGGATATTGTATTCAGTATCCTTAATCAAAGCCAAATGTTCTTTTCCGTCAACGACGAGATTGATTGAAGTTGTTGGAGTTACAGTTCTCCAGATTTTGTTGAATTCAACTTCATTTACTTCGAGCATTGTAGACTCGCCCTTCTCGTTGTACATAACGGCCGGGATACTACCTACTTGTCGAAGTTTTTTAGCAGCTGTTTTACCAGAAACAGTACGAACTTTTGCATTCAATGTCTGCTTACTCATTTCTTAAAGCTCCTTATATCCTTTAATTTTTTTTGAGGAAACTCCTCTAATTCTCCACCCAGGATTCGAACCCGGACTCTAAGCACCAAAAGCTCGTGTGCTACCATTACACCAGCGGAGAAAGTCCATGTATTATAATGTTAGTCAGCTTCGCCACCAACTTCAACATGACCAGCTTCATACTCTGCAATTATCTTATCTTGCAGTTCTGTTCGGAACTCAGGACTAATAGGATGAGCTACATCCTTATATTCCCCGTTCGCTGTCTTTCTGCTTGGCATAGCAATGAACAATCCACTTTTGCCCTCAATGATTTTTACATTGTGAACAACAAAGCAGTTGTCAAAAGTTACTGTAACATAAGCTCGTAACTTACCTTCATCTTCGACCTTGCGAATTCTCAATTCTGTAATCTGCATAAGCCTCTTTCCTCCAAAACTTTTTGATTTTTACAGCAAACGTACAAGAGCACAATTCCAGGTAGCAGCAAGCAGTTTCATATTAGATTTAGCCCGTTGCTTTGATGTAAAAACACCATATAGTGTAGAACCAGATCCTGACATATCGCAGAAATCGGCACTACTGTTTTTTAACGTACCCAACGCAGCTTCTAAATCACTGTAAACACCACAAAGCGATGGAGTAAACGTATTTTTGAATCGCCATTGTGAAGGATTCTTCCGATATTCTTCTTCAAGGCAATCAAAAGCTACAAAAGCATTATCAGTTCCACTCACAAAAGTCTTATCGACAAGCTCATACGCTTCTTTTGTAGAACTTGAAATGTCAGGAAACACCAGCAAAAGAAATAAATCCTTTCTGGGAGTAATTTTCTTTACGATTTCACCACGCCCCGAAACAAGTGCACAACCTGTTCCGTTTTTGTTGCAATGCATAAAGAAAAAAACATCGCTTCCTGTTTTATCTGCAATATAATTAAGCTGATTTTCATCAAGCTTAACCTTACAGATTTTGCACAGCCCTCTTACAAGAGCCGCAGCATCAGAAGAACCTCCGCCTAATCCGCCGCCAGATGGTATTCCTTTTTTAAGAACAACCTTTACACCCGGAACCTCTACGCCTGCAATGCTGCAAAATGCATCATAAGCCTTGGTGAGAGTGTTCTGTAAAGGGAGTTTCATGGAAGGACATTCGACGAAACAACCGTTTTCTTCTGTTACAGAAACCTCCAGTTCGTCGAACAAATCAATAGTCTGAAAAATACTTTCTATACTGTGATATCCATCAGTCCGACTGGGAAGCACCCGCAGATTAAAATTTACTTTGGCATAAGCCTTTTCTACAATAAATTTCATCAGCCTGTCTTACTATTATACTAATTTTCTAATTGTTGTCAAACAATACACTTGCGGATTATAGAATATAACAATTCATTTATAATTTCATACTATTTTTTCCATAAGTAGTTGAAAAATAATTGTTGTTATTATATATTGTCTATGGGTGATTATTTTCCAACTACATTAAAAACCGGGGTGTCTATGTTCGCAGACGAGCCAGAGCTTGATGAATTATCAATTTACATGGATGATGACTTCGACGATTTCGACGAAGACTTTGATGATGATTTTGATGACGATGAGGATGATGTCCTTGACGATTTTGACGGCGACGATGAGCTTTACTACGACGATGTTTTTAAGGAAGAAGAAGATATAGACGAACCCTACGACGATGTTGAACCAGAAGACGGCTACTACACTTCCCGAACCCGCAACGACGACGAAGACGACATTTCGTTTATTGATAAGTACGATCTGTAAACTGGATTGCCGCGTCGCTGCGCTCCTCGCAATGACGTCATTGCGAGCCGAAGGCGAAGCAATCCACTATTCTAATTCAATTACCTTTCCGTTAAACCAGAGTTTCTCTAAATTATAAAATTCTCTTGCCTGTGCAGACATCAGGTGAACTACAATTGCGCCTAAATCTATAAGGTTCCAGTCATCACCGTTAGGGCTGCGGCGGTTTACAGGGTGAATTTCAAGGTCATTTTCCTTTATATATTCTTTAATCTGTTTTGCAAGACCCTGCTGCTGTGTAGAACTTGATACAGTTACAATTACAAAATAATCAGTCCACGAATTTAATCCGCTGATATCAATAAGGGTAACGTCATCACCCTTTCCATCCTGCATAAGCTTTGCAATTTCAATTGCTTTCTGTTCTGTTGTTTTCATATTAGTACGAAGCTCCCGGAATTACATAGGCACCGTTAAAGTCCCTGCCAAGAATGACAGTAAAGTCTACCATGCTGTCGCTAGAGCTTCCTTCCTCCATTTCATCTGCCTGTTTTATATTTGTACAGCGTATAAGCTCGCCTACCTGACGTGCAACCGCCTCGTTTCCAATGTGATCTACAATCACAGTTTCTGCATAATCATTTGAATCTGCGTTTACTGCACTAAGAACATCGTAACTTGCATTCTGATAAAGTGTTGCTGTACGGCGTGCCAACCCTTGAGTTTTTGTACCGTTCTGGATTTCAAGTACGTAGATTCTGTTAGAAATTGTTCCGTCCGAAGACATGAGCATGTATGTTGTCTGCTTAACTGCTTCCTTAATGAATTCGCCGTTGTTCAAAGGCATCAAAAGCTGCTGGCCGTCTACATTACGAAGAGACCCTGTGATTGTCTGCTTGATGATAGATTCTGTATCAATCTGGGCAATTTCGGAATAAAGTGTTTCTTCTTCATCATCTGAAATATTTGAATTCAGATTCACAGAAAATCGTTTGAAATTCTGCTTTGAATTAAAAATCTTAAAGCTCTGGTCATGAAGGCCTGTTAAGAAAGCTCCCATAACATTCTGATATCTGTCTTGAATAGTATCTTCTGCTTCATCCTCTTCTTCGTACTGAAGATAAACGGCAATTTTATCACCATCAAGAGTAACGGCACCTGAAGGAAGCAGCCAGCGGTCTCCTTCTTCAGAAACAGTATCAATAGGAGAAGGAATGAATACGCGCATTCCACCAAACATGTCGCAAAGACGGATAAAATCTTCGAGTTTTACCATTGTTGTATATGGAATGGAAATACCAAGCAATTTCTGAACTTCTGTTCTGTATGAAGCCATTCCAAGCTCATTATATACTGCTTCAAGGCTGTCTGTTCGTCCAAGCGACTGGAAGATTGCACCAGTATACCCGGGAAGATTTATAACTGCGGCTTTTTCTGTAGATGTATCAAGAATGATTACATTTGAAAAAAGAACATTGCCGTCTTCATTCTGTACAACAAAAAGCGTTCTTAATAATGTATCGTGTTCAAGAGAATCTTCTACACTATTTGTTTTAAGTGACCTTGCAAAGAAAAGACTCATTGCAAGAATCACAATAAGAATAAGTGCAATAAAGAGAAGTCCCTTTTGTTCATTTCGTAATTTTTTCATTTACAACCTGCTCATAGTATTCTATCATTTTTTTGGTCTCTGGGTAAACTTCAAAACCACGTGCTGTAATATATTCGTAATTTTCTTTTATTACAGAAAGAAACTGTTCATCAAGTGTAAGTTTAATAAGACCAGCCCTGTATTCGTCTGTAGACTGAGGACGACCAGGTTCTGTTTTATCTGCCAAAAAAAGAATCTTACCAAGGTCGCATAACCCCAAGCATCCCGAAACATGATTTGCTACTGCTTCAAGAATATCTTTGTCTGTTATGCCGAATTTTTCCTTCATCATAACAGCAGCGGCACGACCATGCAGCAGCGAGATTTTTGAAAGCTCATAATCGCTTACAGGTTTGCCGTCTTTTTTGGCAAGTTCAAGCATTTTATCGCGAGGCATATCCTTGCACATGTCGTGGCCTATTCCTGCAAGATAGCCTTTGTTTTCATCAAGTCCGTAACGTCTGCAAAGCTTAACGCACATTTCTGCAACTCTCACCGAATGATCATAGCGTGCAGGCTTAACATGAGCTTCTGTATAATCGCGGATTTTTTCTGTCAAAGTATCATAATCTATCATTTATATAATCCGTTTTTCTTTATATATTCATACACTGCATGCGGTACCAGATAGCGGAAGCTTTTTCCTTCGTCAATGCGGCGGCGGATATCTGTAGACGAAACCGGCAGCATAGGATTTTCAATATAAATATGAGGATATTTAAAATTGTCCTTATCAAACTGAACAGAAAAATCACCTGTATATTTACCGGAAGGAACATTTTCGCAGTTAGATTTTTCCACAGTCTTGTTATACAAAACTTTTTCCAGTGCCCCTACATCAGGATATCTGTGAACGATAATCAAATCTGCAAGAGCCGAAACTTTTTCCGGGTTACGCCACTTGTCAAACTCTGCGGCAACCTCGTCTCCCATAACAAATGCAAGTTTACCTTCAAGCTGGCCCTTATATTTTTCTGTCAAAAACTCAAGAGTGTCGGAAGTATAAGAAACACCGCCTCTGTCAAACTCGCATGTTTCTGTTTCAAAATGGCCGTTACCTTCGCTTGCACAAAAAGCCTTTACCATTTCAAGACGCTGCTCGCTTGTAACATTTCCGCCGCAAACTTTATGTGGTGTAATAAATGTTGGAACAAAAAGCACTTTGTCGTAGCCAAGTTCTGTAATGATTGTATCGGCAAGCATTGCATGCCCAATATGAAGAGGATTAAAAGTACCACCAAAAACTGCAAGCTTCATCTGTGTTTCACTCTCCTACTGTTCACTTCCAGGATACTGAATATTTTCATCATCGTCGTCCATGCCGCCACGACCTTCCATAAAGCCGCTTCCGAATTCTGCAGTACCCTTTTCTTCTGCAACAAGGCGCTGCTCCTGGCGGTTTACAAGCTGTACAATCTGATTCTGTGCATCCTTCATGCCACGGCCTGTATGAACAGAAACCGGAATAACAACAGTATCTGGTTCTGCAGCGCGGATTTTTTCTGCAGCTTCTACAGCACGGTCAAAAGCACCTTCAACATCAATTTTGTTCAATAAAACAATGCGCGGTTTTTCAAGCAAGCTGTCTGAATATTTATCAAGCTCGTTGCACAGTGTTTCATAGGCAGTAAGATAATTTCCGTCGCTGCAGTCAATCATAAAAATAAGACAGGCAGTACGGGTTATGTGTTTAAGGAAGGTATCTCCAAGTCCAAGACCTTCGCTTGCCCCTTCAATAATTCCAGGAATATCTGCAATAATAATATCGCTTTCGTCGTCAACACGAAGCACACCAAGATTCGGGATAATTGTAGTAAAAGGATAAGGCGCAATCTTTGGGCGTGCGTTTGTAAAGTAAGTAAGCAGACTTGATTTTCCAGCGTTAGGGAATCCTACAAGACCGGCATCTGCCATAATAGAAAGCTCAAGCTTAAGGAAACGTGTTTCTCCTCTCTGACCAGGGTTAGCCTGTCTTGGAGCCTGATTTGTAGAACTCTTAAAGTGAACGTTTCCCCAGCCGCCGTTACCGCCTTTTAAGAAAGTAAACTGCTCGTCGCCCTTTGCAGTAGAAAAATCATATATAACTTCGCCTGTTTCTGCATCGCGGATTGTTGTACCTGGAGGAACAGGAATTACACAGTCTTCACCATCGGCACCATAACGGTTCCAGCCCTGACCGTCTCCTCCATTCTTTGCCTTAAAACAAACTCTGTGACGAAGATTTGCAAGAGTACGAAGGTTTCGTTTTACAGTAAAAATAATGTCGCCGCCCTTACCGCCGTCACCACCGTTAGGACCACCATGAGGAACATATTTTTCACGACGGAATGCAACACAACCGTTGCCGCCGTTACCAGAGCGAACTTCTATAGTTGCTTCATCAGCAAAACCAATCATACATACTCCAAAAAAAATGCCCGGCACTTTTTTACCGGGCATCCTCATTCAGCGAGTGCTGAACTTATTTTGCAGCTTCTACAGAAACAACCTTGTGATTATTTCTTTCGCTGAATACAACTTTTCCGTCTGCTGTAGCAAACAAGCTGTCGTCTCCAGCTTTCATAACGTTGTTTCCAGGATAGAACTTAGTTCCACGCTGCTTTACAATAATTGAACCTGCAGAAACAGATTCACCGGCATATCTTTTAACACCCAAGCTTTTTGGATTTGGATCGCGTCCGTTTTTAGCACCAGATCCACCACGTGTTCTTCCCATAGTAATCTCCTTTTAATTATGCAAGAGTAATAGACTCAACACGTACATTTGTGTACTGCTGTCTATGACCAATCAAGCGGTGATAATCTTTCTTTGACTTATACTTGAAAACAAGAACCTTTTTGTCTTTGAAAGTATCTTCAACAACAACTGTTACCTTTGCACCTTTTACATAAGGAGTACCTACACTGATTTTATCACCGTCGCTTACCAAAAGAACGGTATCAATGTCAATCTTTGTACCTTTTTCAGCATCAAGCTTATCTACTGTAAGGACAACATCTTTTTCTGCTTTGTACTGCTTGCCCTTAAATTCAATAGTTGCGTACATAAAATACCTCTATTAAAATAAACATTAACAATCGCCCGGTGCAGTGGAATAAGGAAACAGAATCCAACCTGCAAAAGACTGGTACCCAAACCGGCTCGTCAGCGTAAAACGGGGATTAAACACCACCTCGCCCAAAGTCTAAATACGTATCAAATATAATAATGAAAAACACAGTTTTGTGCAATAGGCAACGGGGTCCCTGAGCCTGTCGAAGGGCAAAAAAAGGGGCGCCTGCCCCTCGCTGCAAACCTGCGGTTTTCCGCTACCCCCTCGCCTAAGGGGTTCCACCCCTTAAAAACCCCGGACTTCTATCTGTCACCCCGAACTTGTTTCGGGGTCTCACTTATAAACTCATTTCTATTACAAAGTCCTTCCCCACCGTCATACTGACTTTCCCCCGTCATGCTGAACTTGTTTCAGCATCTATTCCTCTTCAGCCAAATCTTTCCATTCCCCGTTAAAATCGTTTACCAGATTATTTTTCCATTCTCTATGCCAGTTCTTTAATTGCTTTTCTCTTTCTATCGCAGATTTTATATCATTACATTCTTCAAAATATACAAGTTTTGTACAATTATATTTATCTGTGAATCCTTCATATTCATGATTTTTATGTTGCAAGACTCTTTTTGTCAGATCACTGGTAACACCAATATACAAAACATCATTTGATTTATTTGTCATAAAATATACATAAGCTTTTTCTGGCATTCTTTTATCCTTTGAGATGCTGAAACAAGTTCAGCATGACGTATTCTAGCTTATTCATTCAAACAAAAGAATTTGTTCTTTTGGGATTGAATTATTTCCAGGGTGTAAATCATATTTTATAACCTTCCCGTCCTTCCATTCAAAATCAATTGTGTAGCCGCCTTTTATGGCTACTCCTTTTATGTGGCCGGATTGCCATGCTGGTTCGTCTGGAAGAGCCGGAAGAAGCTTTACATGAACGTTTCCTTCTTCGTCAAAATCACTTTGAACAAGCATTCTTATTACTGCCGCGAGGGAACCAAAGTTTCCGTCAATCTGGAAAGGAGGATGATTGTCTAAAAGATTTGGTAAGGTTGAATGAGTCAAAAGCTTTGTGAGGGCTTCAAGTGCCTCGTTCCCCTGCTCAAGCTGTGCGCGGAAATTTATTATCCAGGACTGACTCCAGCCTGTATGACCGCCGCCGTTTTCAAGACGTTTTTTGAGTGTCTTTTTGCAGGCCTCTGCAAGCTCCGGTGTTTTTTCTACAGTAATGGTGTGACCTGGATAAAGGCCGTACAGGTGCGAAATATGTCTGTGTCCCGGTTCAACTTCTTCTACCTCGCGGTTCCATTCCATGAGAGAGCCATCGGAATTAAGAGAAGGCTCTTTGAGGTGCGCGAGGATGTATTCAAAGGAATCAAAATCAGACTGCGGATAAGACGTACCGACAAGACGATGTGCCTTCAAGCAGCCCTTGAGCAAATGTTCAAGAATCATATTGTCCATTTCGCAGCCGGCAGTAAATGCTCCAACTTCACCTGTTTTTGTTACATAAGAGTTTTCCGGCGAAAGGCTTGGATTAATAATGAGGTAATCTCCATCCTTTACCAGATAGTCTACAAAGAACAGAGCAGCCTCGTGCATGAGGTAATAATACTTTTTGAGGAAGGCGGTGTCCTGCGTGTATTCATAATGTTCTATAATATGAGTTGCCATCCAGGCAGCACCAAGCACCCAGTAAGTTGCAGGAAGCCAGGCATCCTGTGGAGCGGCGTCGCCCCAATAGTCGGTATTGTGATGAAGAACATACCCCCGGCAGCCGTACATTTTGCGGGCAGCCTCACGGCCTTTTGGATAAGCGCGTTCCAATAAATCAAAAAACGGCAGCTCACATTCGCTAAGGTTTGTCATATTTACAGGCCAGTAGTTCATCTGGGCATTTATGTTGATTGTGTACTTGCTTTGCCAGGGCGGCTCCATTGAACCGTTCCATAGGCCCTGCAGAGTCAAAGGCATAGTTCCCGGAACACGACTGCCACTTATGAGCAGATAGCGCGAAAAGTTTATGTATTGATTTACAAGTGCAGTATTTGAAGGAGATGCGTTTTTCAAAAGTTCAGGAGTTGGGAGTTCCGCAAGTTTTCGAAGAAAACTTGTTGAGTTCGCGGAGCGAACGACTCCCTGAGCCTGTCGAAGGGCCCCTGAAGATCCAATCTCTATCTCTAACCTGTCCCAATAATTTTTCCACTCAACCAGATGCCATGCAAAAAAATCTTCTGCAGCGGTGGCAAGACCAACCTTGTTTATACGCGCCCGTATCTCAGTCAGATTTTTTTTGCAGAGCCCGCTCCACACATTTTTAAGTTTGAGTTTTTCATACTTTGCAGCAGAGATTGGCTTTTTGTTCCATTTTTTATTCCAGCGCAAAGCCTGTATATCTATAAAAAACAAAGCTTCATCGCAGCCTGCCCCGTAAAGACAGACTCCACGCACACCAGACTCTCCACCACAAGCAACTGCCCCTGCCCCCACGCAAAAAGGAATACCATGGCTGTCTTCAAGAAAAATAAATCCGTCACTAGTATACTGACTGTCGCTCCACATGCCACGGTCAAGGTAAGCACAATAATTGATTTTCCCCGGCCGGCTTGCAGTAACATGCATAAAAAGCATATCATCTACAGCGCTTATCCAGGTGCAGCGGGTAAAAGCAACACCCTCGTCATCAGTGTATGAAACTACAGTACACGCCTGGTCTAAAAAAAGTTCACTTTTATAAGAAGAGACAGCAGCTTCATCAGCCTTATGCTGCAGAGGCCAGCTACAGGCAAGTCCCTTATTTTTGTCAGAGAAAAAATCAATATGAAAGTCTCCGGCAGTCTGGTAGGCGCGTTCATTAAAAGAAGTGCCGCTCATTGCTTCAAAACCAAGAGCCTGAGCCTCCAGCACGCGACCTTCATTCACAAGCCGGCGGATTTGCGGTAAATATTTTTTTGTATCCGGATTAATTCTATCTTGAGGGCCGCCCGACCAGATGCCCTCTTCATTAAGCTGAAGCAACTCGTTACAAGGATTAGCCTTGACCATACAACCAAGTCTGCCGTTTCCAAGCGGAAGATATTCTTCCCAGCAGGCAGGAGGTTTATTAAAAAGCAGTCGGTTATTCATAGGAGTCACTGTGGTCCCTGAGCCTGTCGAAGGACTACCTTATAATCCCTGATCCAGAATTTTTCTAAAGGCACTGTCAGGTTTAGCCAGTTCTTTTGAACCACGGGTAATCTTACACAACGACATACCAAACTTTTTGGCAATTTCGCGCTGAGTAGTACCTTTGTCAATTTCTTTTACCAAAAGCCATCGGTTGGCAATATCCTTTCGTTCAGCTGGCGTAAAAAGACATTCAATAAAGTCATAGGCCAGTTTTTCATCCGATGTTGTAAGGATGTGGCAGATTTCCTTCATAGATTCCTGCACAGCCTTGTCTGTTACAGTTGTGTTTTCATTCATAGAAACATTATATCAGAAATAACGGAAAAATCAAATACAAAAAAAACACTGTCTCTCCCGTGGAAAATATACTACTTTAACAACCCCTCGATAACCTGGGCTGCTTCTTTAATTTCCGGAATATCAAGGCTGTCTACATCACCGGCATCTACGGCGCGGCTGGTGGTTTCTTCCATTGGAATACGGGCCAAAACAGGAATATTAAATGTCTTTGCAATTTCGTCGATGTTACTCTTGCCAAATACGGTGATTTCTTTTCCGCAGTCAGGGCATTTTACGTAGCTCATGTTTTCTACAATGCCCAGAATAGGAATATTCATCATGTTTGCCATGTTTACGGCTTTTTCTACAATTACGCGTACAAGCTGCTGAGGTGAACTTACAACAATAATTCCGTCAACAGGAAGCGACTGGAATACAGTAAGAGGTACGTCGCCTGTTCCCGGAGGCATGTCTACAAACATAAAATCAACATCCTTCCAGATAACATCGGTCCAGAACTGCTTAACGGCACCTGCAATAACAGGACCACGCCAGATTACAGGATCGTTTTCGTTCTGCAGCAAAAAGTTCATGGACATAAGTTGAATGCCAGATTCGGTAACAACAGGGTTCAAAGCATCCTGACCTTCTACAGCCTGAGCGCGTTCGTCCCCTACACCAAAGCTTTCCGGAATTGAAGGCCCCGTAATATCAGCATCCAGAATTGCAGTACGGAATCCGTCTTTATTTACACGACTTGCAAGAAGTGTTGTAACAAGTGACTTACCAACACCACCCTTACCACTTATAATTCCAATAACCTTCTTAATCTTACTATCCTTATGTGGCGCAACCTGAAAATCTCTCTTAGAACAATCCTGACTGCAGGAATTGCAGTCGTGTGTACAATCTGACATATTTTTACCTCTTATATTAAATATAATCATGAATACCCTAAAAGGCAAGTGCGTCCCCCCCGTCATTGCGAGCGAAGCCATCCGTCATTGCGAGCGAAGCGCGGCAATCCACGTAATAGCAGGCATTCCTTACAATGGATTGCCACGTCGCTACGCTCCTCGCAATGACGTGGTTTTCAAACATTACTATTGAGAAGAACAAAAAATCAGAGTATAATAGAAAACAGATGCCGAAACCAGTTCGGCATGACACAATAAAATGAGGTAAAAAAATGACATTACATTTGCTTGGACTTATTATTGCATTTGTGCTCTACCTTGGCCTTATGGTTTTTGTAGGTATCCGCAGCGCAAAGAACAATAATTCGGCTTCGGACTTCTTCCTTGGCGGAAGAAAAGTTGGACCTTGGGTAACAGCCCTTTCTGCAGAAGCATCTGACTCATCTGCATGGGTTTTGATGGGACTCCCGGGCCTCTGCTACCTTGGCGGCTTTAAAGAAACATTCTGGACAGCCATTGGTCTTATTGTAGGAACATACCTTGCATGGCTTTTTATTGCAAAACCACTCCGCAAGTGTTCTGTAGTTTACAAAGATTCTATTACAATTCCTGAATTCCTTACAAACCGCTTTAACGACAAGACACACATTCTTTCAATTGTATCGGTTTTCTTTATTGTAGTATTCTTTACAATTTACACCGCTTCCGGATTCGTTGCCTGTGCAAAGCTTTTCCGCTCAGTATTCGGCCTCAACTGGAATACAGGACTTTTGATCGGATTCGTAATTATTCTTTCATATACAATCCTTGGTGGTTACCGCGCCGTTTGTACAACAGACTTTATCCAGGGATCTTTGATTTTCATAGCCTTCATAGTTTCTGGAATCGTAATCGTTGCATCTCTCGGCGGATTCGGTAACGCAACAACTCAGGTACAGAGCTTTACACAGCGTGCCTTGAACGGAGAGTTCGGTGCCGCAATGCTCAAGTCATTCACAGGAAACCAGAGCTTTAGCGCTATGTCTGCAGTATCTGCTTTTGCATGGTGTCTTGGATACTTTGGTATGCCTCACATCATCATCCGCTTTATGGGCTGCCGTTCAAACAAAGAAATTAAAACAGCCCGCCGCGTTGGTATTGTATGGATGATTATTTCTTACATTGGTGCAGTTTTGATTGGTGCTCTTGGTACAGCATATCTTTTGAACAAGGGAATCATCCTTGGTGCAGACCCGGCAGAAGTTACAACAGCAGGCCTTAAGGTACTCGGAACCGGAACTCAGGAAGCAGTATTCAGCGAAACAGTTCTTAAGATGTTTCCGGCCTTTATTGCAGGTCTCTTCCTTTGTGGTATTCTTGCCGCATCTATGTCTACAGCAGACTCTCAGCTTCTTTCTGCAAGCTCTGCAATCGGACAGGATATTTACAAGGGTCTTATCAAAAAAGATGCCGACGACAAAAAGGTTCTTCTTGTAAGCCGTATCTGTGTATTCGTAATTGCCGTTCTTGGTTTACTGCTTGCCCTTAATCCTGAAAGCTCAATCTTTGGTCTGGTAAGCTTTGCATGGTCAGGCTTTGGCGGAACATTCGGTCCACTTATCATTCTTGCCCTCTACTGGAAGCGCACAACAGCTCCTGGTGCAATTGCAGGTCTTATCTGTGGCGGTATTACCGACGTAGCATGGCACTACCTCCACGGCGGAATCTTCGACGTTTACGAAATCCTCCCAGCCTTCATCGTATGTCTTATCGTAACTGTAGTAGTTTCTCTCTTCACAAAAGTAGACGAAGAAACAGCAGCCAAGTACGAAGAATACAAGAATCTGGAAGATTAATTCCCCGCGGTCCCTGAGCTTGTCGAAGGGCCACAAATAGATTCAGGAGGGGGAAGTCTCCCCCTCGCTACAGCCATAAAAAAAGCGATGGTCTAACAACCATCGCTTTTTTTACGTCTTCCGCTACCCCCTCTAACGGGGGACACCCCCGTAACGCCCCCGTAGGCATCCAGCCCCGCGATGTTTGCGAAGCAAACGTATAACGCCCCTTTAATAACGTAAAAACACGCGTAAAGACATCTTATTAAGAAACCGCGTGTATAAAAGGTTAGTAAATCTTACCTGTTACACGCGAATTATACCAATTAATCAAATTCGCGTGTTTTTATAGCTGATTTTTGCTAAATTTTCAACAAATACTCACAATATTTACACGCGAAACACCCCATCTTAAAGAAAACGCGTGTAAAACTCCATAAAAACCCCAAAAAATTACACGCGAAAATCCATTTTTCAAGGATTCCGCGTGTAAATACACTAAATTCCTCTAGTTGAACTCTCGGATGGCACATGCTGCATAATTTATTTCCTTTTCAGCAGAATCACAAACTCCTGATTCTACAGAGCATATCATTGCCTGATTATTGCTAGAACCGTCTTGGGAAAACGACCAATAATAACGAATTCCAAACTTATCTCCGCCACAAAGTTCAATTGCTGCATTTAAATCAAAAACTCTTGAAAGACGTATTCCATTTTCATAAATCTGATAAAGTTCTGCGACACTTGGCAAATACCAGCCACTTAAATATTTTGTTCCGAGGTTTTTTGCTGTATCCCTATAAACATTTGCAAAATCAATTGCAGGATACCTGGAAGAGCTTATATCCCACATATTATTACAATTATCAATAAGGAAATTTCTAAGCTTTAACCAATTATCACTACCATTTTTATCACCACTAAAAGTGAAGTCCCCGGTTTCTGTATTCTCATAAGCTTTACATTGAATTGTAGTAATCTTTAGGTTATATGCTAATGCACCTGTAGTACACCAGGCTCCTTCGTCTTGCTTTAAGCCAACTCCTAAAGTGCGGCACGCATCCCCATTGGTGTTTAAGCCTGTTCCCTTGTAAAAAATAATTGCAATTGCCGCAGCTTTCTGTTCATCAGTAAGTGTAAGTTGTGCAGTATAAGGAGTCGCACTTCCATCATTAAACACTATGTCTCCTACTTCTTTTGGCTCATCAGCGGCTTTTGTTCCTATAGGTGGTTTTACCTTAAATAGCGCATACACATTTACACTGCCCGCAGGCATAATAAATGTGTTGTTAGTAGTAATAGAAACATCATCTTCTCCTTTTTTTACTGTAAGTGTATCAAGCACAAAACCATTATCAGGAGTAACAGTAAGAGTAATAGTTTCTCCCTCAGCAATATCACTAGTCTTGCTGGCAGTAACAGTTCCATTAATAATTCCATTATCAATTGTAACGGAATATAATGTAGTTGTTGACGCAGGTGTCTGCTCCGGGTCTTTTGGCTTACTGTTTCCATTTGAACACGCTGCAAAAATAAATAGACTTGCCAAAAGTAAAACAAATAGTTTTTTCATTTTTTTAAACCTCCATTGTTTTTATATAAAAAAATCCGAAGCCATGGCTTTTATTCACCACAAGCTTCGGATTATTTTTTCACGTTATTAATGAGATAGTATTATTGATTGATTGCAGGTTGAGAATTGTTTTCAACCTGCAAAACGGCTGAGTCAAGGCTTTAAGCGAAGCGTGCCTTGACCAGACGTATTGATTGATTGATTGATTGATTGATTGATTGATTGATTGATTGAGCGTGTCGGTTTCGATGGTTTATGTCAAGAGGCAATTTGAAATCTTTTGTTACAATCGCAATATCTTTCATAAATCTACGCAGTTTTATTCTTCCTGTTAATATCCGTTATTCCCATCAGCAAATTTGGAACATACAGGTCTTCATCAAGAGCATCCCAGTGAATACCAATTCCGCCACCACTTAATTCACAAACATCGCGTTCTTCGGGCTTTGCATTTAAAAGTGTAGGAAAATAAGCAAGAGGCAAAGAAAGCTGTCTTCCGTCTATAAGAAGTAACCACAAATTCTCATTATCAAACCAAACCTTTTGAGCCTTGGCATTATTCAAAGAAAAATCCATTCCAGGCCTCCTTTATAACAAGGTTCCAAAGGATTTCCTTCATTAGAGAAAAAGAAAAATCTGTATCCCTTCTCATTAAGAACAGTTGGCATATATTTATTATACCACACATTCCCTTTTTCCACTATAAAAAAAGCAGCCTGCCTTTTGATGTACATTGCATCGGGCAGGCTGCTTCCTGAGTTTTGCAAAGCCAATTTTATTCTAGGCACAAAGCCGGCACAACACCCATACGATCGGAATCCACGTTGACGTTGCTGTAGTGCGCATCACCACTAAAGTAGATGAAGTGCACGCAGTAATGAGTACCACAGTAAGGAGAGCGCAGCCACCAATGACCGTCGTAGCCTTCTGTAGTATTCTGATATGCTCCATTTGCCTTTGCAAAAGCTGTTGTCATACGGATTCTTGTATTACCAGTACCACACTGGTCATAAGCTGCAAAACCATAATCTGTTTTTGTTGCTTCCTGCTCGCTCAGTAAAAAGATTTTATCTTTGGTTGGAGTATTACTGGCGTACGGATTAGCTCCACCATTCCACAGTCTTGCATTGCTATCCGGATTTGTACTTCTTTCATTGTTTACAACTGTTGTCGTTTCAATTGCAGCCTGTTCTTCTTGTGTAAATGCTGTCTGGAAAAAGCCTTTGTTTAAAAGAGTTTTATCTGCTTCTTGAGTTACAGAATCACTTGCTTTTTCCTGGTAAGAAAGTCCATTCAAATATGCCCGCACTCTGCTGTGTTCATAGTTATTCGGGAAAATAGTTGCAGTACCAATAATTCTGTTTACATTGTAGTAATCATAATACATACAATTTATAAGAATATTTTCTGCAAGCAAAAGCTTCTTTCCTGGGGTAGAGGCATTGCCGTCGTGGTCGTAGTTTGTCGTAAGCACACGCCATTTAATCGGTTCTACTTTATAGTATTTTGAGCCTACATTTACATACCACTCATCATCACTGCCTTTATAGCATGTAAAACCGTTGACATTTGTAGCAGTTGTACTCACGGTTACATTACTATCTTTTTCAGACTGAGGAAAATTTCCAAAGGTAACAAGGTCATAATTTGTACCATTAATATTTTGAGTTCCAGTTTTTATATAACCTGTCTGTTTAAAGTTTCCTGTGGGTACACTGCCTCCCTGCTGGCCTCCGCTGCTTCCCACATTGATTTTGCATCCTGCAATACTTACAAAAAATAATGCTGCAAATAAACCGATAATAGATTTTTTCATTTTGAAAAATCCTCCCTAAAAAGTACTAAAATATAAAAAACTGCTTTACGAAAAGTGGTTAGCAAACTACTTATGCAGCCGTTAATACTTTTGAAAAATCAACTACAGAAATCTGTTCCATCCGTTGTTTTGCCTGCATAATAATTTTTTCTAGTTGTTGAACAACATCTCCTGTAAAATGAATTTCGTCACAAAATTCACATTTATAACAGGGAATATTTCTAATTACAAGAACGCCGTTTTCTAATTCAATTGCTTCTGATGTTGTACTTTCATAAGTATTATTACCACATTTGATACATTTCATGATTATACCTCCTTACGAGTTTTCAGATCCGATTCCCATTTATCTAAACCTGGTTTATATGCTGTTATTAAATATATTTTCCCCGCATCCATACTTACTACTATATGAATATATTCATTATTTATTGTAAGCCCTAAAATCAAACAGCTTGGAAAAGGAAAATCTGTCGGATATTGTTCAATAATTTCGCCGTTATTAATTGCATTAATAACATCATCTACAGTTATACTACGTTCATTTAATCTTAACTGACCATGT
>JAEEGK010003846.1_pt1 | contig 37109 bp, 28 predicted proteins | sample 8958771 | NCBI WGS metagenome assembly JAEEGK01 (sample SAMN16246547, study PRJNA631951) | gut metagenome | biome: gut microbiome; feature: rumen; material: SC-attached | host: Bos | place: Iran: Karaj | collected 2018-10 | reverse complement strand
AGCTGTTCTTTGCAAGCGGTGTTGTTGATTGGGAAAAAACGACTGTAAACAGTGTCGCTGCAACCAGGCAAAACAGATATAACGCGATGTTCTTAAACGCTTTACTGCGCAAAACTTAATCTCCCTTATTTATGCTTTCAGGGAGGAATTATATCACTTTTGTAAAAAGCAGCAGGAATAAGTTTTTCTTATATAAGGTGCGTTTTCCCTGTCATATAGCACAATTTGCTGTCTGTGCGGTTCCCGGAGATGCACTTCATTAAAGCAAATGGTATCAATTCAATGTAATGAGCCTGTCTACGTCCGTCGCATAGCACCATCTTCCGCCCGTAAGATTTCCGAAGAAATACTTCATAGAAGCGGACTCGCTCATGATAAGGAGCTTTCCGCCCACGAAAACGATCTCTTCTGCCATCGGCGGCGCATCGAAAGAGGCCACCTGTGTCGAACTGTCGAATGCGTAGACCGGAACCGTCACAGTGGCTTCAGGCAAACCGGAACCGATCCTTCCCATAAATTCAACAGGTTCACTGCCTGAGATGTCATAGCATCTTATCGTGGACTTAGGAGTGCCGTAAGACTGTGAGATCCAGATCTTTCCGTCCTTTACCGTCATGCCCTGCACGAGCCCCGGCATCGAATACATCTCAAAAGGCTTATTCGAGATACCGAAAGAAGAATCCTCATCATTGCTGAACTTATAAGCCCACGCTATTGCGCGGTTCTCTTCGCCCGACTTCGTCGTGATCCAGTGCGATTCATCTGTCATGTAATTCGGATCCCTGTAGAACTCGCCTACGATCATGCGATCTTCAGCAAAGCATATCCATGCGACATTGATCTTGTCATTTAAAAACTTTGTCGAGAAACTTCCGAGCTTCTTTACTGTATCTCCGCTCTTTGCGGAAAGAACATCATTTAAACTGTAGACATTAATGCACGCATCCTCGTCACCTGCGACAAAAAGATACTCACCGTGCGAAGCAAGGCCGCCTGCATGTGGCTTTATTCCGCTGCCGTTCTCATCGCCCATGATAACGTAGCCGTCATCTTTACCGCTCGCACCGTCAACTCTGTAAATGCGCGACGGAGAGCCGTCCTTCTGATATCCGCAGATGAGATATGTATCTACTGATGATACGTAATCCAGGCCCTGAGGCGTCATGTTGTCCATGAGACCGGGGATCACAAAAGCCTTCTCCGAAGCCTTGTAATAACTGCTTACAGGCGCCCTGAAATAGATCCTCGCACCGATGAATACGATAGCAACCAGGGCTGCTATAACCACCAGAATGGTGATTATTACTTTCTTTGCTTTAGAACCTGTTTTCTTACTCATGGCGGGACGCCTCCATCTGATTTATGCTTTGTATTGTACCAAATCCAGGCAAAACTCTAGGCGCCGCCGAGAATTCCGCCCGTAAAACACCCAAAAATACCCCAAACTCCAGGCTAAACTTCAGGCGCCGCCGAGAATTCCGCCCGTAAAACACCCGAAAATAGCCCAAACTCCAGGCTAAACTTCAGGCGGCGCCTGGAATTCCGCCCGGAAAATGGCTATCAGTCATCCCGCTTCAATAAAACAGGCGCCTCATTGTTCTGAGGCGCCTGCATAAATCTTAAGTTCTTAAAAGATCAATACCAGTCCTTGTGTCTCTTGATGTAGATGACCTTCATGATCTGCGCGAAAACCATGTAGACAACCATGAGGATCGCGAGCCAGAGCATGTAGCTTATGGGCATTGTCGGGAGGTCAAAGAGCGCAGACAATCCGGTAAATCCGATTACCAGCGTGACTGCAATGACTGCGAGTGTCGAGAGCGTGAGCTGGATAGAAGCCCTGTCGCCGACGAACGGGAGCTTGGGCGTTCTGATCGTGTGGATTACCATCGTCTGTGAGATGACACCGAACATGAACCAGCCGCACTGGAAGTAGCCGGCCAGTTCGGGATTGTTGTATCCGAAGATGAACCAGAGCACGAGGAAGCACAGAACGTCCAGAACAGTACTCAAGAGGCCGAAGGATACCATGAATCCTTTGATGCCTCCGAGGTCCCATTTCTTGGGCTTCTCTATATACTTGGATTCAACGTGGTCGAAAGGCATGCCGAGCTGTGCGAAGTCGTTTAAGAGGTTCTGCACGAGGATGTGTACAGGAAGCATCGGCAGGAACGGAAGGAAGATGCTCGCGATAAGTACCGAGAACATGTTTCCGAAGTTGCCTGAGACGGACATCTTTAAATACTTGGACATGTTCGCAAAGGTCGAACGGCCTTCGACAACGCCTTCGTCAAGGACGTTGAGGTCCTTTTCGAGGAGGATGATATCAGCGACCTCTTTCGCGATATCAACAGCGTTATCGACGGAAATACCGATGTCTGCCTGCTTTAAAGGCAAACTGTCGTTGATGCCGTCACCCATGTAGCCCACCGTGTGGCCGTTAGCCTGGAACATCTTAACGACGCGCTGCTTCTGGTAAGGTGAGAGCTTGGAGAAGATGTCGCACTTCTCGCATGCTTCTCTTAACTCGTCGTCAGTCATGGCTTCGATCTTGGCGCCTGTAAGTGTCAGTTCGGTAGAAAATCCGAGTCTGCCGCAGATGTTGATGGCAACACCTTCAGAGTCACCTGTGAGGACTATCGTACGTACGCCGTTCTTTCTCAGAGCATTGATGGCCGTGCCTGCAGATTCCTTCGGCGGATCTAAGAAACCGACAAAGCCGATCAATACCATCTCGCTCTCGTCCTGGACACCGAAGACATCGACGCCGTGAACGTTATTCTTCTGGGCTACGGCGATAACACGGATGCCTTCGAGGTTGTTCTCTTCAGCGATCTTTTTCGCGTTCGCTTTAAGCTCGTCAGTAATCTCTTTTACTTCGCCGTCGATCTCGATAAATGAGCAGATCGATAAGATCTCTTCAACGGCGCCCTTTGTGATGAGCTGGCGCTTGCCGTTCTTGTCCTTTAACACAACGCTCATGCGGCGGCGCGTGAAGTCGAACGGGATCTCGTCTTCTCTTACATAAGCTTCCTTGAGATAGCCCAGATCTTCCTTGTCGGCGCGGTTGATAATGGCAACGTCCATCAGGTTCTTAAGGCCCGTCTGGAAATAGCTGTTGAGGAATGCGTGTCTTAAGATACGTTTGTCCTCACGGCCAAGAACGTCCATGTATTTCTCAAGGATTATCTCGTCCTGCGTGAGCGTACCGGTCTTATCGGTACAGAAGACGTCCATCTCACCGAATGTCTGGATAGCTCCCAGACGCTTAACGATGGTCTTCTTGCGGGACATGTTGATAGCGCCTCTTGCAAGAGAGGAGTTCATGATGACAGGGAGCATCTCCGGCATGATACCGACTGCGATCGTGATGCCGAACATGAGGGATTCGAGCCAGCCGCCCCTGCCCTTGGTGATAAAGTTTGCGATGAAGATTACCGGAACGGTAATGAGCATGAAGCGGATAAGGAGCTTGCTTACGGAATCAAGGTTCCTCTCGAATGCGCTCTTCTCCTCATAAGAGTTAAGACTCTTTGCCATGCTTCCGAAATATGTATCTCCGCCGGTCAGGAGGATAATTGCCTTGGCACTTCCTGATACGATATTGGATCCCATGAATCCGATATTTGCGAGGTCGGTGACGCCGACATTCTTCTCGCTTGTGGTGAACTTCTCGACAGGGTTGCTCTCACCTGTGAGCTGCGACTGGTCGATGAAGAGGTCCTTCGTCTCGATGAATCTGACATCGCCGGGAATCATGTCGCCTGATGCGAGCTTAACGATATCGCCCGGAACGAGTTCTTCGATATCGACTTCGATCTCGACGTCGTTACGGATAACATCGAGCTTGGTGGTGATCATACCCTGCAGTTTCTTTGCTGCGTTGTTGGACTTCTCTTCCTGAATGAAAGATATCGTCGCGGAAATTATGATTACCGCAACGAGCATGATGAATGTTGCAAATGACGGCTCTTCAGCGAGCACAACGTCCGTAATAAACGTGATCATCGCAACTACCAGGAGCACGATGTTGAAAGGATTTATTATCGCATCCTTGATACGTACGGCAAGATTCTTTTCTTTGCCAAAATCAATGATGTTCCTTCCGTATTCTTCAAGGCGGTCAGCCGCCTGAACAGGGTCAAGACCATATTCGTCAGTCTGATACTTCTCGAAAAGCTCCTTCTGCTCCAAGCCGCTTAATTCAAGCAAAGTCTTCTCGACTTCATTGCGGCGCTCGGGATTTTCCTTCTTTTTCATACCAATCTCCTATGTTTATGCATTGCATAGATTATATAATTTTAATGCATACAACAATGAAAAGAGCCGTCTTCCTTGCGGAAAACGGCTCTGATCCATAAGGTTGTTTTTTGCTGACTGCGGTTTAAGCTCCCTCAGAAAGTCTTGCTTTCTGCTTTCCCAGGTTCTTTACATTGCGCACAGTCAAATAGAGAATGTAACCTATGGCAACGCCCAATGTATTCAGAATGAGATCGTCAACGTCAGACGTCCTGTCGGCAAACGGCAGCTGGAGTATCTCTATTGCCAGAGACATGAGAAGTCCGGTTCCTGTGACCTTGAAGAAATTATCCAGGCGCTTATAGAGTACAGGCAGTATGATTCCCGTCGGAACGAACATCAGGATATTGCCGAACACATTAAAGATCATATCTGTCCTGTTATCGTAATCCGTCAGATACACAAACGGAAGCAGATTGATCCTGCAGTTGAAGATCTCATTAAGATCCAGAAGAAGCGGTGAGAAAGTAAAATATATGATGACAAGAAGATTTATGTACATCAGAATATGAAGCCTCTCACGCTTCCAGTCGATCTTCTTATTGCGCAGACTGACCGCGGCCCTTACGAGCAGATATATTGCTGTATAGACCGCTGCCATGTAAACATACGGTATAACTAACATTCCTATCATCTCCTAATATTTATTGCGGCTGACCTATCCCCATAAGTCAGCTCACCAATATTATACAGTCCGGAATCTTAAAAACTTGCGCAGAAATAGGGTAAACACCTTAAGTTTTCCTTAAGATTTAAGCAAAAACAGGCCGTGGCGGTTGCAGTAAGCCTTCATTTTCGATCATTGCTCTTTGTTTTAGGACAAAGAAATAAGCCGCCCTCCAACCAAGAAGATGCGGCTTATTTAGCTAAACTTCGAGGATAACCGTCTATACGGTAATGCCTCATTCCTGAAATAATTATAGCTTCTGCTTAATACATCGTCAATTTTGTTTTTAGGACAATATACCCTGTTACAGCTTCAGCATAAACAGCCCGTGGCGGTTGCAGTAAGCATATATTTTCCTTACCGCCCTGACCCTGAATCTTGCTTCACAAGGACCTTCCGGATAGAGTTTTTTGAGCTGGATCCTGTCATCTGAAACAGCTGCCAAGAATGAGATATAGTGGTCCTTTGTCATCGGGTGATCCAATGTCACATAGTACTCGTCTTCAACTGTTTCTTTCTTAATCTGATGCTCAGCGTCACATGCTTCCGCTTCGAGGGGAGGCAGCGTGATTCCGCAGCAGCTGACCACAGCTTCTCCTGTTGCTTCGATCACATTTCCGCACACAGGGCATACATAGAACTTGCATCTGTTCATATTCGATGCGCGGTTGATATTCCTGATATCCTCGCCTGACAAAAGCTCTATCACAGAGATCCCCAGAGCTTTTGCGAGCGGCTCGATAAGGCTCACATCAGGAAAGCCCTGGCCTGTCTCCCATTTGCTCACAGCTTTGCTGCTGACGAATAGTTTCCCGGCGAGCTCTTCCTGCGTCATCTTCTTATCTTCGCGGAGCTTTCTTATCACTGCTCCTGTTACATACTTATCCATGGCATTTGTGCCTCCTTTTCGCTATCAAAATAACACAGCCCGAAATACATTGTTACCCACGCTCCGTGGAGTCTTTTGGTGCTATAATCCTTACTTATGGGAAAAACAAAAAACTATATAGGTGACATCCTCATAATAATCGCAGGACTTTTCTGGGGCAGCATGGGAATCTTCGTGCGCCACTTAAACGACCTCGGATTTACGTCCATTCAGGTCGCGTGTTTAAGACTTACCACGGCAGGGATTCTTTTCGCGCTGATACTTCTCATAAAAGACCGCAAAGGCTTTAAGATCAATGCTAAAGACATCCCGCTGTTCCTTGCGCTGGGCCTTGTAAGCATTCTCTTTTTTACCTGCTGCTACTTCACCGCGATCCGCCTCATGACGATGTCCACCGCGGCGATCCTTCTTTACACATCGCCGATCTGGGTAATGGTCCTCGCGATTATTTTTCTAAAGGAGAAATTCTCGGTTCAAAAACTGATTGCGCTGATCCTTGCATTTGCAGGCTGCGTGCTCGTGTCAGGATTCGGCGGCAAAGTTACAGTTGTCGGAATCCTCGTAGGCCTCGGTTCAGGCTTGGGCTACGGTCTTTACAGCATTTTCGGCACATTCGCGCTTAAGAAATATTCGCCTTATACAGTAACTTGCTATACGTTCCTGATCGCAGGTTTTGGATCCATTTTTGTTGCCAATCCGCCCGATCTCATCGCGAAAATATCCGCCGTCGACAACAAGCTTTCTTTGTTCGGATTTGTGCTTCTTACGGCTGTCGTAACCGCAGTCATTCCGTTCCTTTTATACACGCTTGGCCTTAATAAGACTACTGCAGGAAGGGCGGCAGTACTTGCAACCGTTGAGCCAGCTGCCGCAACACTTTTCGGATTCTTTGTAATGGGCGAAAAAGTGGGGCTTGTGGCTATTGCCGGAATACTTCTTGTTTTCGCGGCGATCGTAGTACTGAGTGTAAAAAGCACTTCAAAATAACACCGGAATACCTGCCTGCAGACATTTTCGAAGATTTTCAATTTTTTATCGGTAGGTTTTAGCCATTTTCAAGGCCAAAACATCATCACTTACAGACTTTTTTATAGATTTATGGAGTTTTATATGTAGGTTGGCACCGGAATAGGCCGGTTTTTCGCAAAACCTGCAGACATTTTTCATGTTATTCGAAAATTTATATGTAGGTGCTAATCGTTCAGCGCAGCAGATAAACTCGGCGTCGTGCCTCTGGGACCCCTGATGGCAAAGATCTTGAATTCGTCATTGAGCCTTTCAAACGTAAACTCATCAGGCTCATACTGCTTTAAGAGCTTTATCTTCATGAGAGCCGTTATCGTGAGATTCTTATCAGAATAATCGTAGGGGATGTCAGTCTCCAGAACCATGCATTTATATAGGATCGCGGACACCGGCGCACCGACATAAAGGAATACCGTGTCGCCGCGCATGATGCCCCTTCCCTGCTTCCAGTCGATGACATCAGAAGCCTTAAAAGCTGCGATAACATCGTAGTACTTGGGGTTTGAAGGGATTATCCATTCCTTGGGTTCGCGCATTATTACCTTGGCTTTGCGCCTTTTGGGTGCGGTCGCTTCGAAGCTCGCGTCGATGAGATCAAAGACATTTTTCTCCGGCACATCGCCGTTTAAACGCACGGAGATCCAGTTCTTCTTATTCATGTGAAAAGCCGGGATTATTCCCTTCTGCTTTACGAGCAGATCGTGGAAGATAGGGTCGTCGATCTTGAGGTTCATGACATAGATAACATCAGGACTTTCCAGACCTACCTTATCGCCTCTGACATCCATTATGAGGCCGAACCATTTGCCGTTCTCCTTGTGCCTGAAAACGCAGCTCCTGTCGTACTTTTCCCACGGATATTCGGGAGAGACAAGATACTTCTCACCTATGTATTCGAAAACTTTTTCTTTAATGTCTTTTCGTTTCATTGCTTATCCCTTTTTGCATAACGCCAAAAGCAAACTATCAGCAGCATGTAGCAAACCGTCTTCGGAAGCATCAGTGCTCCGAGAACAGGAATAAAAGATGCCCCGAGCGTTACCGGAATGTAGAATGCAAATGACAAAGTGACCAGAAGCCAGACAGGGCTTAAAACCTTTATGTCTTTCCGCCTCGAGAACCAGATAATGACGATCAGTGCGCCGACCACGACGAATGGTATGTTTCTGATTATTCCCATGAGCAGACTGCCGTCATTCGTAAACCATCTGTTCTGTGGAAGAAGGCACAGGGCTATCCTTAAGATAACAGCGATATAGAAAACGGTCTTGAAAATCCTGTTTTCCTGAGCCTTAAATGCCCTGATCCATATCAGATACATAAACACATAGAAGACCGTCATGGTAATCGACGTGATCATCTTTCCCGTTCCGAGCCAGAATGAGAAATCACCGTCTGCAAAGTAATTGACTACTCTCGGAATGAGATGGAACGCATCGCCGAAACCCAGTATAAGCGTCGCGATTCCCATGAGTTTTCCAATGGTATCTTTCCTCTTTGAAAGGATCAGAAGACCCATAACGACCGTGAAGACCAGATATAGAATATCAAACGTGCTCTCTCCGTATTTCATGCCAGTCCTCCCGCCAAGCCTTGCTTATATTGCCTTACTGCTGTTCCCTGTCGCTCTTGATGACTGAATAATAACTGAGGTCTACTATGCCCTGCATGTTGTGACCGGCCTGGCGGAGCGTGCCTTCGTACTTCATGCCGGCCTTCTGCATAACGCGCCCGGACTTGGGGTTGTTTACATCGTGAGATGCCACTACCCTGTTCATTCCTGCAACGTCGAAAAGATAATCTATTACTGCCTTCAAAGCCTCAGGCATATATCCGTTGCCCCAGCATTTGCGCGACAGGCAGTAGCCGATAAGGGCTTCGCCGATATCTTCGCGGACCTGTACAACGGAGATGTTTCCGATGATCTTCCCTGTCTCTTTAAGTTCGATTACCCAGTTGAAATAGTCGCCCTTCTCATATCCCGGGATCCATGTGTTCAAAAGATATCTTGTGACATCTGCACTCTCGTGCGGCGGCCATGTGAGGTACTTGGAGACCTCGGGATCGTTGCACCAGCCGCTGTACATATCTTCAGCGTCTTCTATTACGAATCTTCTGAGTAAAAGTCTTTCTGTCTCGATCTGTCTGGTTCCTACTTTGTTCATTTTATTTTTCTCCGAGCCACTGTATAAATGCTGTCTTGTCGTTGCTGTTGTAGCCTGCGTTCTTGTAGAAATTCAGCGTTTCCGGTCTTTTCGAGCCCGTGAGGAGCATCATCTTATAACAGTTGTTGTCCATTGCGATCTTCTTCGCGTAATCGAGGCACTCGGTCGCGTAGCCTTTCTTGCGGTAATCCTTGTGGGTCACGACATTCTCGACGAATGCGTAGGGCCTTATGCCTCTCGTAAGATTCGGGATTATCACGCACACGCATGAGGATACGAGCTTGCCTGAGATCTCCTTAACAATGATGTGGTGATTGGGATCGTTCACTATCTGTTCCCATGTTTTTGCAAGGTGATCGTCGTGCTCCGGAATGCCTTCCTCATGAAGGTTCAGATAGAGCTCAAGCAGTGCATCAAGTTCATCTTTGCGGGCTTCGCGTACCATGACAGCCGGTCCTTTCGATACTTTTATTGAACTATAACACAATTATCTTTCGAGAAATGCTTTGAGATGAGGCAATGCCTGAAAAGCCTCTTTTCTGCCCATCTGGTAAGCCCTCTCGAGCTCTTCGGGATCTCTTTCCGTCCTGCCTATGCCGATGGGCATGGGAGGTCTTATGACAAACGCCGTGCCCTTGATCTCGCGCTCTTCGATCTCTTCGACCTGCCTGTTGTAAACCTCATGGCGCTTCATCATGCCTTCTGCGATCGCGGGATATTTATGGAGCGCAAGCTTCATAAGAGATGACATCTTTTTCTTCACATAGCCTTTGGGCTGCGTGAGCACGATAACATTGCGTTCATATCCTATGCTCTCCATAAACTTATAAGGGATCGAATCCGCGATGCCGCCGTCGAGATAGTGATTGCCGCCGATCTCAACGGGCGTCGATACTATGGGCATCGAAGCAGAGGCCTGCATCCATTTGAGGTCCTCTTTGCCGCCGTCCGTACACTTGTGATAAAAGCACTTTCCGGTCGCGCAGTCCGTAGCGCCGATATAAAATTCCATCGGATCGTTCTTAAATGTCTCGCGGTCGAAAATATCCAGCTCGTCAGGCAGTTCGCGATAGCAGAAATCCGCGCCGTAAAGGTCGCCCGTCCTGATGAGCGATCTGTAACTGCAGTATCTCGGATCTTTGCAAAATCTCTTGTTGTAGCGTATAGCTCTGCCGATCTGCCTTGATTTGTAATTGCATCCGAAAACCGCACCTGCAGAGATCCCCGCAGCGCCTTCAAACCATATGTCATTTTCCATGAGAACGTCGATCACGCCGCAAGTAAACATGCCGCGCATCGCGCCGCCTTCCAAAACCAGTCCTGTCCTATTACCCACTATAAAATTCCCCGTTTACTCTTTTATGAAATCGATCCGCTGAAGAGCTTTGCCGTTCGGAAGCGAATCTGATTCATTCAGTATTATACGATAACCTGTGTCTTTCATAGAAGCTATGAGCGCATTTTCCTCCATCTGGCAGTGAACTTCGTCAAGCCTGTCAAAAGCATGCAGATAAGGCGAATCCGACACCCACTGCGCGTCACCTGTATTGATCTGGATAACGCAGGAGACATACTTGGGATCGATTCTTTTTACAGCTTTTTGGAAAACCTCATAGCCGATATATTCGATCAGGAGATTTGCGATAACGAGCTCTGAATGCGGGAGCTTTCCGCACTCTGAGATAAGGTCAATATGAAGGCACTCCAATATGCCTGCAAGATCCTTATAACGCTCTCTTACGGCCTTCAGATATTCTTCGTTGATATCGACGCCGTATACTTTTTCGAACTTGTCGGGACTTACATGTTCAAGGCCGTTGCCGCCAGCAATGCCAAGTACCATCGCGGTTCTGACCGGATAGTCACCGAACTGCTTCTTCATTATGGAATTCATGGCCTGAAGCTGCTTAACAGACTCCAGGCTCATGTGATTCTCGTAATCGCTTAATGCTATTTCTTCCCACGGATTACTCACAGGTCTTCCCGCCTTATTACCGATACATGCGTTATACCGTTTGCCTCGTCGGGATATTCCTTGCAAAAGTGCATGCCGATCGATTCCGCGGTCTTAAAAGAGCCGGTATTAGTATATTTGCAGTAGGAATAAATGGCCGGATATTCCGTGTTCTTAAATGCCCAGTCGCGGACAGCAGAAGCTGCCTCCTTCGCATAGCCTTTACGCTGCTGGTCCCTGCGGATGTGGTAACCGATCTCCGGCAGCATCTCGCCTTCGATATTCTGCAAAGTAAGGCCACAGTCACCGATCATCTCGCCGGTCTCCTTAAGGCATACTGCCCAAAGGCCGAAGCCGTTGTCCTTATAGCGGTTCATGTTGCGCTCGATCCAGCCTCTTACCCTCTCCTCGTCAAAGGTATAAGGGTAGTGCTGCATTATCTCCCTGTCTGCCAGGACTTTATAGAGAGCATCGAAATCATCCATGCTCATCTCGCGTAAAAATAATCTTTCTGTCTCAAGTATCATTTTCATGTTTATGCCCCCATACCAAAAGCAAAGAATGTTACCACTTCGAAAAAGATACTATAAATAGCACCCAGCAGCATGACAATATTAAACGCACCATCGAGTTCAGCTCTGTAGAGGAAAAGGAGGATCAAGGCAAGCGCCGCATCAACTCCGGCGAGGATGAACATGAGCTTTCTGATCTCCATGAAGTTTGCCATGCCCTTGTCGCTTACTCGAAGGCTCTTAAGCTGGCTCTCGTCCATATTGCTGACTATGTCGACATATTCTTCGTAAGTATATATTTTCGAGCCATAGAAAAACTCTTCTTCATCATTCTCGAATTTCAGATTCTTTATAGGAAAATCCTCAATAACAGTCTCGCCATAACACACAGTGCAGACACCGTCATGCGGACCGACTGCATAGACGCTCATATTGTCGGACGTCAGCAGGACATTCTTCGGATCGGAAAAATCCATGTTCTGCGCTTCCGCCGTAGCCCACCAGTTTTCACCGTGAGTGTCTACGGTACGTGCTTTCTGCCTGAAAAAATACTCGCCTGACAGATACTTGTCGTAAGACTGGCGCACGGCAATAAAGCTGTCTGCAACTGCGTAGATCAGACATGTAATGATGATAATAAAATAGATAATGCGTCTTCTTTCCATAGTTTCCCCCTATATCATTAGGAAATAATACCATGAAACATAAGGAAATAAGAACAGCAGTCTCAATGGACTGCTGTTCAGAAAAATCAATTATCAGTAATCTCAGTAAATAGTGAAGTCCTGCTGTTCGGGAACGGTATCACTGGTCTGATAAACATTTCCGGTTTCTGATGTTGAGATCTTATTGTTATCGACCGTTACCTCATATTCTGTCAGATATGTAACCCCGTCTTCAACTTTGGATACTTTCAGGAAAGTTATGGAATTCTCGTTGAAAGTGAAGAATTTGCAGTAACCATAATAGTCCTTGTATTTGTCCGCATCATTTCCGCTTAACGTAATCTTGGCGGTGTTAGTTGCCAGCGTTGCAATCAGTGATCCGTCATCTTTTGCTATCATCAAGGTAGCCATATCCTTTTCCCAGTTTGCAGGAATGGAAACGACAACATATTCCTTGTCTTTTCCTTTATATGCAGCTGCCTTGAAATCGTATTCGAAAAGATAAAACCCTGTACTAACCAGTTCATCAGGATCATGGACTTCCCTTATGTACTTCGTGATATTATCTTTGAAGAAATATTTTCCGACCCACATAATATTCGAAATATTATCATCCGGGTTAGGCTTGTCGGAATGAATGGTTACGTCATAATAGGTATAGCACGGATCGGCATCAATAGCTGATGGTTCCATAAGAAAATTAGCGTTTACTCTTCTAAATTCGCCGTTAACAGTTATATCGACGAATTCCCAGCCAATAGGCATATCTGCTGAATTCGGAATCATCAAAACAAATGATGACTGATCGAATGCGGTCGTCCCGGACACCTGAATATCTTCGCTTGTCTCATCGCCGGGAATGATATCTGTATCAATAGACGGATCTTCGCTGGTTTGCCGGTTAGTCTCTTCATCATCGATTGGAAGTTTTGTTGCTGAAGGCAAAACGGAACATCCGCAGAATGAAATAACCAAGGCCATGATCAATGCCGTAAATGATGTTCTTCTCATATTATTGACCTCGCTTTCTGCTAATATGCTTTTATTATATCGGCGAAAAATCAAGGAATTTTAAACATTCAAAGAACAATTTTTAACTACCACAATAAGTTGTCAGAGTCTGGCGGCAAACACCTCATATGCTGCGATCAAATTGACTTTTTTGTCATCAGGACAGCTGTCTCGACATGACTCGCGTTCGGGAAAAGATCGACAGGGGTTACTTCTTCGATCTTATACTCCCCGGCTATCATCTTAAGATCCCTTGCGAGCGTCGCCGGGTCGCATGAGATATAGCATATCTTAGGCGCATTAAGTTCCATGATCTTCTTTACCACACCGATATCAAGTCCCTTTCTCGGAGGGTCCACGATAATGCAGTCCGGAGCAGGCATCTTCCCGCTCTTTATGAGCTGCGCGAAATCAGCCTTCAGCACGTCCTTGCAGATGAATTCGCACTCTCCGGCTTCCTTTTCATCAAGCGCCAGTGAACGGTTGATCTTTGCTGACTGGACCGCTTCCGGTACTACTTCGATGCCCAGGAGCTTCTGGCCTTTTTGCTTTACCGCGAGTCCCAGAGTTCCGCAGCCGCAGTAAAGGTCGTAGATGACATCTGCGCCGCTGCATGCTTCGGCGGCTTTATTTGCAAGCTTTTCGGCCTGTTCCGTATTTACCTGGAAGAACGATCCGGCCTTTATCCTGAAGTTCCTTCCACAGAAGATCTCATCGTAGTAATCGACGCCTGAATAGATGGTCCTGACGCCCGTTCGCGTGCGCCTGGAAGTCTTCGTCGGGCTTATCCTGAACAGGAATCCGTTCAGTACATAGCCATTTTCTTCGCATGTATTGCATATGTTATCGAAAAGATGTGTCGTCTCGAAATATCTCTCAGCATCTCTGATTATCACTTCGTGAGGGCCGTCCTGCGAGCTGACAAACTCCACCAGGATCTGCTTTGTCCTCTCAGATCCCCTTAATATCAGTCCGTCAAAGAGCCTTGTGGGCGCACGGTCAAAGACTATGCTGGCCATGTTCTTTATCTTGCCGAAGATCTCATATTCAATGAGTCCGCCGTCGTAATCCCCAAGCCTGTCGGACTTGGCACAGAGAAGGCCGATCTTACCGTCCCTCACCGCATACTGCATGTGATTTCTGTATCTTGAAGGGTCTTCCGCTCCTAATATAGGCTTAAAAACATCATTTAAGAGAGCTTCATCGAACCCTCCGATCCTTGTAAGACAGTCTCTTACACGGGTCTGCTTGAACCTGAGCTGCGCTTCATATGACAAGGCCGCGAACGGAAGCCCTCCGCAGACTTCATCTGCCGGCCTGAAAGGCGAGATCCTGTCAGGGGACGTCTCTATGACCTCTAAAGCATTACAGACGGCATACTTGGAGGTCTCATTTTCGATCTCGCAAAGGCAGACCTCGCCGGGAAACACCCCCGGAACGAAGCATGTTTTGCCGGAAGGCAAGGCCCCGATGCCCTGTCCTTCACTGCCCAAAGCCGTTATTTTGACCTGTATAAGCCCCACCCGGGACCTCCTGACTTAGCCTTTGCCTCATATTAGTAATATAATTATATGCAAAATCGTAGTAAAATATGCTGAATTTTGTTTTAAGGAGAAGTTTAAATTGCCTCAAAGCAGTGAGAACAAGAAACAAAGATCAACCAGACCCGTAGCGCCCGAGAACAGCGCTCTTGCTGACGAACTCAGAAGTCAGCTCAAGGGTAAGCCGACAAAGTGCGGATTCAACCGCAGCTGGTCACACGAAGTCTTAAGCTTCGTTGGAGATATCGTTAAGATCGGTGTCGTCGGCATTTTATGTGTATCTTTCGTTTTCGGAGGCTTCGGCGCCGGAATGCTCCTTGGCTACGCTTCAACGACAAAGCCCCTGTCCATCGGCGACCTTACTTCAACTTCCGAAGCATCCCAGACTTCATTCGTATATGACAGCGAGAATAACGTTATCGCAAAGCTCACCGGCTCAGAGAACGTCGACAGAATCTATGTATCCTACAGCGACATCAAGGATACATATCTTGATGACGCCATCATCGCCATCGAGGATGAGCGTTTCCGCGAGCACAACGGTATCGATATCAAGCGTATCGGTTCCGCCCTCATCTCAGCCATCGCAAACGGCGGTTCGGCTACACACGGCGGTTCCACGATCACACAGCAGACAGTAAAGCTCATAAGCGGCCAGGACGAGCACTCCACATCCCGTAAGGTACAGGAGTGGTTCTCCGCTATGCAGCTTGAGCAGAATCTAAGTAAAGATGAGATCTTAGAGCTCTATATCAACCTTGCCCCGATGGGCAACAACTATGTAGGCGTTCAGGCTGCCGCAATGAACTATTTCGGCAAGAATGCCTCCGAACTTACACTTCCCGAGTGCGCCCTCATCGCAGGCCTTCCAAAGAGCCCTTCTTTCTACAATCCTTTGAGAGAGACAGGCAGAAGAAATGCCCAGAGACGTATGAGAACGATCCTCGGAAAGATGTACGAGCTCGAGATGATCACCAAGGAAGAGTACGACGAAGCTCTCAACAGCGAGCTCAAGTTCCGTCAGAGAAATACTGACAGGAGCACCAAGGTCAACTCCTATTTCTGCGAATATGCCATTTCTGAGGTCATCGGCGATCTCGCAAAGGCAAGAGGCATCAAGAGAGAATTTGCTTCGACCCTGGTCTACAACAGGGGCTATCACATCTATACCACATTGGAGCCTGCCACCCAGGCAGTCCTCGATGAGGCATTCACGAATCAGAGCCTTTTCCAGTCCAAACCGGACAAGATATCCGATTACCCCGAGAAGCCCAACGGCTCAATGGTAATCATCAATAACAGTACCGGCGCTATCGTTGCGATGGCCGGCGGCTATGGTGAAAAGACCATGAACCTCTCCCACAACAGAGCGGTCTCCACCCACCGTAACCCCGGTTCTTCGATCAAGCCCCTGATCGCATACGGCCCTGCTTTCGAGCTCGGCATAATAGCGCCCGCGACCGTAGTAAACGACGCGCCCAAGCACCTTGACCCTGCACACCCCAAGACTGCATGGCCGGTTAACTACACGCGTTCTTATTCAGGTAAAACAACTATCAGAAGCGCTCTCGTCCGCTCGCTCAACACCATTGCTGCAGAAGTCTGGTCCGAAGTCGGCGGTGAGACAGCCCTCTGGTACTTAAAACAGGTAGGTATCGACAGAACCTCCGAAGGCGCATTCCCTTCACAGGCCGTCGGTGGCTTCACCCATGGTATGTCAACGCTCGAAATGGCCGGCGCTTACCACACTTTCGCTTCAGGCGGAACCTACGTCGAGCCTTTCGCTTACACCCAGGTCCTTGATTCCGACGGTAACGTCATCATCAAGTCCGACCCTATCAGCTACAGAGTCTACTCGGCTGAAACGTGCTTCTTCATCGGCGATATCCTTAAGGGTGTCGTTACCACAGGTACGCCTTCCAATTACGGCGGCCAGCTCAAGGGTAAGAACGGCAAGGCTATCGATACCGCCGGCAAGACAGGTACGACTTCAGACGATATCGATAAGTGGTTCTGCGGTTTCACGCCGTACTATACGGCTGCAACCTGGTACGGCTACGACAACAGGCTCAGGCAGACCAAGATCCCTTCTTACGACTATTCCGGTGCGGTAAGGATCTGGATGTGGGTAATGAAAAAGATCCACGCAGATCTCCCCGGTGCGTCATTCAGCAAGCCGAAGTCCATCGTAAAAGTATCTGTCTGCGAATCCGGTTACTATCCTACAGATGCCTGCAAACAGGCAAATGCAAAGATCTACACGGATTACTTCGTATCCGGCAGCTTCCTGTGTCCTAAGGAAAGCAATCCCTGCACCGAGCACGTTGCCCCGACACCCGCGCCTCTCCCGCCCGGACCAAACGGCGGCGGCGGCGGTGGCCAGGATAATCAGAACCAGAACGGATAAATATCCAAAAAAGCCGTTTATTCCTTGCAATTTAAGGCGCGAGAGTTTATTCTTTGTTAGTTTGAATAAAAACAGATAGGAGATCTACTTTGAGCAAATATTCCGGATCACGCACTCCTGTTAACTTTGCGAAAAGAATAGTCGTCAAGGTCGGCACTTCGACCCTCACATACGACAATGGCAAAATGAACCTGGGAAACATCGACAGGCTCTGTCGTTCTATCTCCGATCTCATGAACCGCGGCAAGGAAGTCCTTCTCGTAAGCTCCGGCGCCATCGGTGTCGGCATCGGCTACCTTGACCTCAAGGAGCGCCCCACCACAACCCGTGAGAAGCAGGCAATCGCTTCCGTCGGTCAGTGCGAGCTCATGAACGCTTATGCAAGAAGCTTTTCCGAGTATTCCTACCGTTGCGGCCAGATCCTCCTCACCAAGGACGGCATCACAGACAAGCTCACAAGAGCCAACGTTACAAACACTATCGAGACACTGCTCGAAATGCGCATAATCCCCGTCATCAACGAGAACGACTCCGTTTCCACAACGGAGATCATGCACAACGGCACTTTCGGCGACAACGACACGCTCTCCGCTGACGTCGCAGTCCTCGCCAATGCCGACCTGCTCGTAATCCTCTCCGACGTTGACGGCCTTTACGACGCCAACCCCCGCGAGAACCCCAACGCCGAGCGCATCTCTTACGTAGACAAGGTCACACCCGACATGCTCGACTTCACAGCAGGCAAGGGCTCCTGGCTCGGCACCGGCGGCATGGCCACAAAGATCACCGCCATGAGCAAAGTCACCGAGAACGGCATCATGGGCGTCATTGCAGACGGCTCCGCTGTCCAGACATTAGAGAAGATCGTCGACCAGGACGACGTCGGCACATTCTTCGCCGCCCAGTAAGATCTTTTTACCCAATTTAACAATGTTAAACCCGTCAACTGACGGGTTTTTTATTGCGTGTTTTGTTTTTTCGCGCGCCGGGCGTGGGCGGCGGGTCATGCGCCGGCCTTGCCTATCATGCCCTGCCTACCTGAAGTGCGTGTCGACGATCCGGTCAAAGGTCCTCATATCCAGCGGGTTCTTTTCCGACTCAAATGTATAGAACAGCCTGTCCCCAAGGATAATGCCCTCTTCGCTGTAATCATTGGCCCGTTCCGCCATGTCCTCTTTATAATCCTCGTCATCCATCTTGCCGCAGTGCTCATGGTAAAGTATCTTCCTGTCGCTCATCCTGAGAATCGTGAAATCCGGGTGAATGACCTTCTTCCCAACCTTCAGCGGGCACTCATACCGGTACGGGATCCCCCTTGCATAAAGCCTGTCAGCGATCAAGGCCTCCGACTTCGACCTGACGCGCTCCCCTTTTATGGTCGTAAAAACCGGCGCGCCCTTCTTAAAAGGCTTCCGCTTATACGGCGTCTCCATCCACTTTTGCGCGAACGCATCATCGCAGATATTTATGGGCGTTGCATACTGCTTCCGCCCTTCAGGGAGGCTGTCGTAGATATCTTCTGCCACCGTTTCCGGGTAGATTTTGAGCATTTTCTGGATCGCTTTCTGCTCTGTTTTCGCGCCCTTCAGGACTTTATTCAGATAGCCTTTCTGGATTAGCTGCTCGATGAGGGCGGCGTCATCGTGGGTAAGAAATCTGTCTTTTGATTTGCCGCCGTTAAGATAGTAATAGGACCTATGCTGATGAACCCTGACATTTATTCTGCCATCAGGAAATGTCTGACTCTTCTTTTCAATATCCTCAATGCTTTTAGTAAGCAGGTCTAACCGCGCATTCAGTTCTTTTCTAAAATCAATAGCCATAAAAAATAACCCCCGTCGTTCATGTAATACCTGCAGTGTATAGTGGTAAATCGCTCTTGCGGGGGTAAATTGCTGCAAAATGAAAATAAGGGCCCGAAAATGAGACTATTTGAAGAAAATTGAGACTGGTCTCAGATTTCCACGTGTGTAATTTTCGATGAATTTTAAGGCGAAAATTACACAAAAACGCGATTTTGTGTAATTTTTGGCATTTTTTTAAAGGAAAATTACACAACGGCGGCCACAGGGGGCCCGGGCCGGGCCGGAGAATAGAAAGCAATAGCAGGCCGCACCAATCAACCGGTGCGGCCTGCCCTGATAAGGATATGGTCAACGCTTTTTTAAGCGCTTGCCTTTACTGTGTTCCAGAGTTCTGTGTACTTTTCTTCGAGAGCGTCTGATGTGAAGTAAACTTCCAGTGTGCTGAAGACTGCTTCATCAGGATAGTAGTAGATGTTGCCGGAGACCTCGGGATCGAGCATGTCCTTGGCAGCTGTGTTAGGTGTTGAGTAGCCTACATAATCGCAGTTCTCGTAAGCGATCTCAGGGTCGTACATGAAGTTGATGAAGTCCATTGCGCCGTCGTAGTTCTTGCAGTTTGTGGGAACGCACATCATGTCTACTGACCAGTTGGAGCCCTCGGGGAGAACGAATCTTAAGTCGATGTCTGTCTTGCCCAGTTCTTCGATTCTGTCGAGCATTACGATGTGGTCGCCGGACCATGCGATGGATGCTGCGAGCTCGCCGGCTGCTACCTTGTCCTTGAGGTTGTCTACGCCGTATGAAGGATGGAGCGCGCTCTTCTGCTTGATGAGGAGGTCCAATGCAGCCTGAAGCTCAGCTTCGTTCATGGAGTTGATTGAATAGCCGAGATAGTTAAGAGCTGCACCTATAGACTCACGCATTGAGTCGTACATGCCGATGCTGTTTGTGGACTCTGTGTTGAAGAGGATGTCCCAGATGACTGCAGGATCTGTAGTATCTTCAGGGAGTGTGATCTTGTTGGCGTCATAGACGAGGCCTACTGTGCAGTAAAGATAAGGAACTGCGTAGTCCAATACCTGTGAAGAGATCTCTGCGTTGTCTGTATATGTAACGGACTTGAACATGGGATCCATGTATTTTGTAACGTTGGGAAGCTTGTTCCAGTCGAGAGGCTGGATCCAGTCTTCTTCGATGAGACGGCATACCATGTATTCAGAAGGGATGATCACGTCATAGCCGTTCTGGAGGTTGGGGTACATTGTCTCGTTTGTCTCGAAAGTTCTGTAAACGACATCATACTGGGGATATTTAGCTTCGAACTTTGCTACTGTGTCCTCTGCAATGTAGTCGCCCCAGTTGTAGATGACGAGCTGCTGCTTCTTTGCACATCCGCAAGGCAGAAGCGCTGCGCCTGCCATTACAAGTGATGCGAAGATTGCTAATGCTTTCCTTACTTTCTTCATTTCTTTACTCTCCTTTTATGCACTAATTATTTGTTACCAGGTCTCGAAAAGCTGTATTTTAAGCCTTTTTCGTGTTCTTTGCTTTCTTGAACGATGACAGGTTGGACAGGACCATGAGGATGAGGACTGCGCCGAACATCAGTGTCGTGAGCGCGTTCATCTTAGGGTTGACGCCGAGCTTTGCCATAGAGTAGATCATCATAGGCAGAGTCTGGATAGAGCTGTCCACGTTGAAGTTGCTGATGAGGTAGTCATCGATCGAAAGCGTGAATGTGAGAAGAGCCGAAGATAAGATGCCCGGCATGATCTCAGGGATTATTACGAGTCTTAATGTCTGGAATCTTGTGGCTCCGAGGTCCATCGCCGCTTCGGTAAGGCTCTTGTCGAGCTGGCGGATCTTGGGGCTGATCGATAAGATCGCGAAAGGAACGCAGAGCGCGATGTGTGACATGATGAGCGTGAACTCACTCTTCTGAACGCCCAAGAACGAGAACAGGAGCATGAATGAGATACCGGTAACGAGGTCCGGCATGACATTCGGAACGTATGTCATCGTCATGGCGAGATTCTGAAGCTTCTTGTTAAGGTAAGCAAGGCCAAGTGAGCTTAAAACGCCGAATGCCGTTGATGCAACTGCTGCGATGGATGCGACTTTGAGTGTCTCGATCAAAGACTCCAGGATGCCCGAACCGTCAGAGCCCTTGAACAGGCTCTTGTAGTTGTTAAGCGTGAATCCGCCCCAGATAAATGACTTGGGGATAGCGTTGAATGAGTAGATGATGAGCACTGCGATCGGAAGGTAAATGAATACCAGCAGAAGGCCAAGGTAGATATTGGGGACGAGTTTTTTTGCCAATCTCATAATGCCATACCTCCGCTTCCGGCTTCTTTATCCTGACCTCTTAAGATTCCCATTGTGATGAGAACGAAAATAAGGAGGAGAAGCGATAGCACGTTACCTGCCTGATTGTAGGTCGTACTCTCGTTTAAGATAAAGTTCTGAACTGTGTTGCCGATCGTTGTTTTCGAGCCCTCGTTGAGGATATCGGGGATCATGTAGAACGTCAAAGACGGCATGAATACCATCTGGATTCCTGAGATAACGCCCGGTAAGGACAGAGGGAAGATGACCTTCGTGAATGTCTGGAACTTCGTCGCGCCAAGGTCGTAAGATGCCTCCGACAAGCTGTCGTCGAGCTTGACCAGCACTGAATACAAAGGCAGGATCATGAACGGCAGGAAGTCGTTCGTCATGACGAGTTTTGTGATGATGTCAGCGAGCATCTCGTTCTTGAGGAACATAACGGGAGCGTCGATCATGCCCCACTGCTGCATCAATGTATTGAGAACGCCTGTCTCGCTGAAGAATGCACGCCATGCGTAGGTTCTGAGCATCGTGTTCATCCACATGGGAAGAACGAAGAGCATCAGGAGTCTTGAGCCGCTCTGGCGCTTGATCTTGGATCTTTTTGCAAGGATATAGCTTGCAGGATAGCCGAGAACAAGGCATCCGATCGTAGTCCATACAGCGTAATCCAAGGATCTCAAGAAGATCGAGAAATATTCCTGCAGCGTAACGTCTGCGCCGTAGAATCTTGTTGTTACGGTCTTGTTCTGGAAAAGGACAGCAAAGCCTGCCGTCGTAAACTCATATCCGCCGCCTGCAGCCTTCTTGAAGAAAGCGCGGAAAAGGATGAGGATCAAAGGCAATATAGTGAAGATCACGATCCATACGAGATAAGGATATGCGAAGATCTTGTAATTCATCTTAAGGTTCAGAGCGCCGTAAAGACATGCGGCAACGCCGATGCCAAGCACGATCACCATGAGGTTGCCTGCAAAAGACTGTGCAACATAGAGTCTTTGAGGTGTGAGACCGTTCTCTGTGATCATCTGCTCTGAGACCATCTTGGACAATGTGATAACGTGAGCAATACCGCGTCCTAAGAAGAGCACGAGAACGCTTAAGTATCCGATCTTTCTCTTCTTTCCGGAGTTGTAATAGAAAGGATAGGAAAGCGCGAGCGTTAATGCTGCGACAGCAAGGACGATCGTGATTACGAATGCCCAGGCAGCGAACTGCTGGAAGTTTAAGTTAACCGAGCCGCTCCTGATCCTGGTGAAGACCCTGGGGTTTAAGAGCAGCGTGAAAAGTGAGTATGTGCGGAAAGGCACGTACTGCACGAACAGCTCAAACATCGGTATGAAGATACTGACGAATGAGTAAAGTGCCGCGAAGATCATGACGAATGCATGAACCGGCATTACCTTTATCCTGGCTTTGAGTTCAGTCATTATTCTGCTGTCTCAACCTCCGCTTTCTCCTCTTCTTCATTAGGCTTAACGTCAGCTTCCTCGACGACGTTCTCGCCGATGCTGTTAGCCTTTGCTTCTTTTGCTTCAGCGCTCTCCTCAGCGTCCGGATGCTTGATTCCGAAGCTGCCGAAATCCGGTGAGAGCTCAGATCTTCTCATTATCTGGATATCGTCAGGGTCAACATAAAGACCTACGCGGCTTCCGACTTTGAAGGGATCGACGTTCTGAACGAGCCACTCGATGCCGTCATCGGACTTTACGATCATCTCGTAGTGAACGCCCTTGAAGATAAGAGATTCAACAACGCCGTTGATCCTGCCTTCAGCCTCTTCCGCAACATAGAAGTCCTCCGGTCTTATTACCACGTCAACGAGGTTTGCGATGCCTCCGGTAAATTCAGGGAACAAAGGGTCAACGCAGGCAAATGTGATTCCGCTTGAGAGCGTAACTTCCCTGTCCTTCTTCATCGTGCCCGCAACGATATTGGACTCGCCGATGAAGTCTGCAACATAAGCATTCTTAGGTTCGTTATAGATATCAATAGGTGTGCCGATCTGCTGGATGACGCCATCCTTCATTACGATGATCGTGTCGGACATCGTGAGGGCCTCTTCCTGATCGTGAGTGACGTAGACGAATGTGATGCCTAATTCTCTCTGCATCTCCTTAAGCTCGATCTGCATCTCTTTTCTCATCTTGAGGTCCAGAGCGCCCAGAGGCTCGTCGAGAAGCAGGATCCTCGGGCGGTTTACGATAGCTCTTGCGATAGCGACTCTCTGCATCTGGCCGCCTGAGAGCTGGTCGATATATCTGTCGCCGTAATCAGCAAGGCCAACAGTAGCAAGGGCTTTATTAACTCTTTCCTTGATCTCCTGCTTGTTTACCTTCTTGATCTTAAGTCCGAATGCCACGTTGTCGAAAACATCAAGGTGCGGGAACAAGGCATATCTCTGGAAAACAGTATTGATATTGCGCTTATTTGCAGGAACGCTCTTTAAGTCCTTGCCTTCGAAATTAACGATGCCCGAATCAGCAGTCTCAAAGCCTGCGATGATTCGTAAAGTCGTGGACTTGCCGCATCCTGAAGGTCCAAGGAGCGTTATGAATTCGTTGTTTCTTATATAGAAAGTAATATTCTTAAGTACTTTAGTGCCGTCGAAGCTCTTGCAGAGGTCCTTGATCTCAATGATGTGCTCGCTGCCTGTGCTGTCTTCAAGAATCTGATTGTATGCCATTTTGTCCTTCACCTCTTAAAAGTAATAAGTCGTATCTGTCAGAAACTCGGCGGAGCAGAGATCCATATGGCCTTCGCCGGCTTGTTCGTTGTGTTCTCGAGATAGTGGGGCTTGTCGCAGGCGACGTAAAAGCTCTCGCCCTTCTTAGCCTGGTATTTCTCATTATCTATAACTATGGTGATGACGCCTTCGGTGACGTAGCCGAACTCCTCACCCTCATGCGGATTGTCGGGATATGTGGATCCGCCGGGTTCGATGGTAACAAGGATCGGCTCCATCTCATTCTTCTGCGCATTGGGAATGAGCCAGCAGATCTCGTTCTTGAGGTCCGTGTCCTTCTTAACGGAGTAATCGTCCTTGCCGTAGACCACCCTCTTATTCGACTCTTCCTTGAAGAAGTGCGCGAAATCAGTGCCAAGGACATTTAAGATGTCCTCTAAAGTTGCCATTGACGGGGATGTCTTGTCACTTTCCAAAAGTGAAATGAAGCCTTTGGAAAGTTCGCATCTGTCGCCCAGTTCCTCCTGGGTCAGACCCTTTTTAAGTCTGAGGTTTTTGATCTTTGATCCGATTTCCATAATCTTGCCTGTCCTAAACTTTGGGTTTAATACTACTTAACTCCAACGTGTGCGATTATACTCCCTGGTAAACCCGCTGTAAAGTATTTCTAAACAAAAAGGCCTGATTTTCGGCATGTTTTTTCAAAATGGGTAAAATATTGTGCGAAGTGTTCGAAATTGTCCCCTAAAATTAGTATTTCGCTATTCAAAGTGTCTTGAAAAATGGTTTTCACCAAGTATAATAAATTTAGTAACAATAATTAACAAAATTTTAACAAAAGCTTGACATTCAGGGGGCAAAGGGATGGCAAACATTTTGGGTAACGTTTTTAAAGGCAAAGACGGTGTAAGCGGCGGACTTGCTGCTCAGGGTGCCGGTCAGGGTTCTTCATCTGTAAGACCTGCAAATCCTAACATCGTCAATCTCCAGTCGTCAGGACGTCCGGGCGGACATACCACCCATGCTACGTCCAACTCCACCGCCGCTCAGCTCGCAAGAGAGCGTGCTGAAGCTGCCAAGGCTCAGATCGAGATGCGTAAAGCCGCAGAGGCTGCACGTAAGGAAGAGAAGCTCAGAGAAGGCATGGGCGGTTCAGATTCATCTGATAAGAAAGACATTACTCCCGTCGGATTGAAGCCACCGATCAAGCGTCCGAAGTCCGCTTCTGTTAACCACGCTCAGTATATTGCCGAACAGCAGCAGGAAGAAGAAGGTATTGCTCCCGCTACTGAGGGCGAACCTATCAAGCGTCAGCCCCAGCCCGGCAGAAGTGTAGCCCAGTCCGCATTGGCTCTTGCACAGTCTGTTGCATTAAGAGCACAGAATGAAGAGCGCCGCGCAAGCTCAAAGGCTAAGGCTGCAGCAGCTAAGGTCGTTGAAGCAAGAAGCGCAGTTACAGCCGCTGAAGAAGCTCTCATCGCTGCAAAGAAGCAGGAAGAGAAGTCCATAAGCAACGAAGCTATCGCTAAGGAAGCTACTCTTGAAGCAATAAGACGCGCAGAGGAAGCACGTGCTGCAGCTAATAAGGCTGAAGAACTTGCCAAGGCTGCCATCGCAAAGGCTGAAGAGGAAGAGAAGGCAGCAGCCGCTCTCACCGCTGAAGAAGCTAAGCTTACAGAGCGCAGGAAGACAGACGAGAAGGCAAGGATCGAAGCAGAGAAGGTCGAACAGGAGACCAAGGCTGCAGTTATCACGGCTACTCAGGAAGAGGAAGCAGCTTCCCAGGAATACGAAGCAGCTAAGCTCGCACTCGAGAAGGCTCAGAACGATCTCGACTTCGCTAATCAGATGAAGGCTGAAGAAGATGCACGCGCCGCAGCTGAGAAGGCTGAGAAGGAAGCACGTGCCGCTGCAGAGAAGGCTATCGAAGAAGCACGTATCGCAGCACAGAAGGCTGAAGAAGCAAGACAGGCAGCTCTCCTCGCTGAGCAGAAGGCTAAGGCCGCTGCAGCAAAGGCTGAGGAAGAAGCACGTATCGCTGCCGCTAAGGCAGAAGAGATCGCTAAGCTCAGAGCAGCAAAGCTCCCTTCGCAGGATGCACTTAAGAATGACACAGTTGCTGATGCTCCCAAGACTGAGCCCGCAACAGTTACACCTGCAAGACCTGCTGCAGCAGCTCCCACCGGAAGACCGGGTTCCACAACACCCGCAAGACCTGCTGCCAAGATCGCTGAGTGATCAGGGGTACTACCAAAGAACAGTGATAAGGGCTGTCTCAAGTGAGACGGCCCTTTTAATATGCAATGAACCTCAAAATAAAAGCGGCGCCTTTCAATAAGGGCGCCGCCTGTATGTTTGAGGATTCTATATGGCTTTTAGCCTCTTTCGTCCAAAACTTTCTGTATTCTGTCCTGAGCTATGGTGACTACAGTGGCAAGATCCTTTTGACCCAGGAAGTATGCGGGCATCTCTTCTATAAGTATGAGATTGATGGCAGCATCTGCTGAGTTGCTTCTGGAGCAGTTCATAATGATCTTCTCAAGATCATCGACGTTCTGCTTGGAGAAGGACACCTTGTTGCTGTACTGGCCAAAGTAATTGGCACCTTCGCCTGTGCTGTAGAACGCTACTGCTTCGCCGGCTGCCTTTTCGAAAGCTGTACGGCTGATAACGAACTCATCGTTCATTGCGAGTGAATACATAACGTCATCTGTCAGAAGAAGCTTTACAAATTCTGCCGCAGCATCCTTGTTAACTGCCTGTGCGGAGATCGCAACAGAAACGTGAGGAACGAATGTCGGGCCGCGTCCGTCGGATGAAGGAATGCCTAAGACTGCTGTTCCGCCGTTGCTGTCGGCAATATTGTAGAAATAGGTTCCGATACCATAGCATGTTGTTAAGAATGCCTTCATGTCTTTGTTGCCTGAGACATCACCCTTGAAAGCTGTTACACCTACGGCAATCATCGGAGCATCGGGAGAAGAACCATCGTTCCAGTTGGCTGACTTTTCCTGAACATTGTTCTTAACAAACTCTGCAAGGTCAGTGAATTCCTGACATGTGAAATCGGCCTTGCCGTTTACGATGAACTTGTCGCTCATTGCGCTGAAGAGCTTTGAGAAATAGAGTGTCTGGCCATACTGGATGGCATCCTTGCCGTTCAGTTCGTCCTTTAAGAACTTCTCATATTCCTTTGTGGTAAATCCGATGCCGGAAGCACCTGCATACTTCGCATGTGTATGGATTCCATGGATCGCGAAGCAAAGCGGCAGCTGGTAAAGGGCGCCGTCCACTTTGGCTCCGTCCACGATGTTCGTGAAAAATTTCTCTGAATCAAGAGTGCCGATATACTGGCTGAGATCAACGAGATAGTTCTTGTTGTTGAGCTGTCCGAAAGTGCTGACGTCCATGAGGATATCCGGACCGTCACCGTTTAAGAGGTCCATGGCAAGCTTGTTGCTCAGCTTGGCATCGCCGTTAAGGCTTGCGGTCTCATATTCGTCGTTGCTGTTCATTTTGGCAGAATAGTCATAATATTCATCGCCTGTGTAACGGCTGGAGACCTCAATGAAGTATTCCTTGTTTGTGTTGTTAAACTCATTGATAGCGTCGCCGATCTTCTCATTTACATAGCCGTAAGGTGAGTAAAGTTCCATTATCGTCTTGCCGGCGTGAGGGTTTTCTACTCTGGTAAATTCCATAATGAAGAACGGGTTGATCCTGTTGGTACTATAAGGAGTATAGTTGCCGACCTCACCGCAGAGCAGCACTTTATCGCCTGAGCATTCACCGAGCTGAAGATTAGAGAGTCTGTTTCTGTTCTCTCCGCACCAGCTGTAATTGAAGGCCATTTCGGTGGACTTCTTGTTCATATCGATCTTTGCGATTCCGGATAAGGCCTGATAATAGAACATGCCGTCTCTGCCGGCTTTTGCATTATAAAGATACGTGGTATCCAGCCAGTCAAATTCCTTTGCATCCAATTCCTTCAAAACACCGGACTTAAGGTCAAGTTCATAAAAGACATTTCCGTTTGCGACTGATACGGGAACCAGGGCCTTGTCTTCTCCATAAGGAAACATGGCCAGTACATCGTAAATGGCTTGGCCTTCGGACTTCAGTTCAACTTCCTTCGTATCTCCGCCGGAAGAACGGATCAAGAATTTGTAGTACTGACTATCACTCCAGTAAACATAGGTGTCGATCTCGTAACTGCCGACTGTAAAAGATCTGCTCAGTGAACCGCCGTCATTATCAGCGCCGCTTAACTTCTTTGTATCGACCACATTTCCCGAGACGGCATCTATTACAGTCTCAACAGAAAACATCTCATTAGTATCGGGATCGTAGCCGGCGCATTTTGCAGTGATCTTGCCGTTTTCATATTTTGTGCTCTGAATATAGTCAGAAGGGCCAATTACATCCATCATATCAATGGTCTTTACTGTCTGCTTGGTCTTTCTGTCGACGACAGTGTAAAGAGCGATACCAAAGTCTTTATTGCTGTATTTTTCCCAGTTCATGTTATCCGGGGTCTTATAGTTTCCGTTTGTTAATACAACGATGTAATCGTCATCACAGCCGGCTATGGTCGTATAAGTAGACTGAACCTGCTTGTCGGGATTAAACGAGAGCTTGACCTCTGTCTTGCTGCATTCAAACCACGGTGAATCGCCCGTGATCTTACGGCCGCTGTGGCTTACTTCGTTCGCACCAACACCGTTTTCTTCCTTCTTTTTACCGCATGCTGCAGCAGACAGCGCAATAGCGCATACCAATGCTGCAGAAATGATCTTGACGGATTTTTCTTTCATTAGATTCTCTCCTTTTACCCTCTTTGGGATTTAACCAAAAGAATTCTAAGACCGCGAAAAATCGAAACAGCATCAATAGTTAGGCAAAAGTTAGGTAAAGAAAAAGACCGCCCCAAAAACTTTTGCATTATGGGGGCAGCCTTAATATGCTGAATGCCGGGCTTTGTCAGCCGCGTCTCTCGTCCAGGACTTTCTGCGCCCTGTCCTGGGCGATCTTTATGACTGAATCCAGATCCTTCTGGCCAAGGAAATAAGGCGGCATCTCCTCTATAAGAATGATATCGATCGCTGGGTCGACATTATTCATTGCAGAACAGCTTAAGATAATCTTTTCGACATCATCGATATTCTTAGCAGAGAACTTATACCGGTCCTCATTTTTAAGAGGAATGAATGATTTTTGGTCGACCCCAAACAGATTGTGACCACCTGCACCGTTATAGTATTCAATGGCAGCTGCGCCTGCTTTTCTTAAAGCACTGCGGCTTAAGACAAATTTCCCGTCCAAAGCATAACTTTCCTGGATCTCTTCTGCCATAAGGAGCTTAACAAATTCACCACAGGCATCAACATCCAGAGCCTGGGAAGATACTGCAACTGAGATATTGGGTTCTATGACAGGTCCCCTGCCGTCTGTGGAAGGTATTCCGGCAAATGCTGTTCCCATAGAGACTTTTGCCATGTTCTCAATGTAATCCTTAAGGCCGGAACAGGTGAATAAGCGGGCTGAATCATTTAAAAACTCCACTCCTACAATGTTGTGGGAAGCGCCATAAACGACTAACACGTCTTTGGCATTATCGTCCCAGATCCTGCCTTTTTCCGGAACATTATCTCTGACATAATCCGCAAGGGTCTTAAACTCCGGTGCAGACAGATCGACCTTTCCGTTCTTTATGAATTTTTCGCTCATGGCATTAAAGAGCTTGGCAAAATAGAAAGCCTGTCCTACGGTTATAATGTCAGTTCCGTTCAAAGTATCACTGTTTCTGAGAAAAGCTTCATACTCCCCGGTGGTAAAGCCGGTACCGGATGCACCTATGTATTTTTCGTTTGTCTGTATTCCGCAGATCTTATAACAGAGCGGGAGCTGATAGAGCCTGCCATCAACTTTGGAACAGTCGATGATGTTCGTAAAATACTTATCAGGATCCAGGTTCCCTATATATGGCGTCAGATCTGCAAGATAATCAGAATTGTTAAGCTGGCCGTACTGGCTTACATTCATAAGAATGTCAGGTCCGTCACCGTTAATGATATCGACTGCAAGTCTGTTGCTTAATTCAGATCCTCTGCTGTACTTGAGCCGTTCCAGATCATCTTCGTTCCTGATGTTGTAATGTTCATTCGCGTTATACTGTGCCAACGCGTCATCAATAAACCAAAAACCTGCCAGGTAACTTCTGTCTTCGTCATAACGGTTCGTTACCTCGATATAATAATCGGCATTAGTATCATTGAACTTCAGAATGGCATCTGCGATGACTTCGCTTGAAGTTCTGCCGTCAATATAAAGCTCTAATACCTGCTTTCCCGCATGAGGATTTTTGTCCAATTTCTTAAGCTCAACTTCCCAAAACTCAAATTGGGACGATAAGGAGAATTTTCCGTTTGAATTCGAGAAACCCATAAGGACGATCCTGTCCTCAGATAATTCCTGGGGCATTAAACCTGCAAGTATATTTCTGTTAGCTCCGCACCAACTGTAATCAAAAATCTGATTTACGGTTTTATTCTTAAAGTCGATAGCGGAAAATCCTTTACTCGTACAATTGTAGATCTTTCCGTCAAGTTGCATGAGGTTAAGTGAATCACTAAGATCAAGCCAATCCAGATTTTCTTTCTCAAGTTTAATAAGTGTCATAGATGTAAGATCTATTTCATAAAACAAATAACCTCCATCTGTGATCACGGGAAACAATATTTCAGTTTCGTTCACCGGACAGTAAAATTGCGCACCGTAATAGTTGATATTGTCATCCCTAAGCTCGAGTTTTTTAGTTAAACCATCGGGAGATTTTATATTGATCTCTAAATACTGGGACATATCCTGATATTGGATTTGTTCTATCCCGTATCCATTGATATTTACTGTATAGCGGGAATTATAGCTTTCTTCCTCAGCCCCGAGATCACGGGTTTCCAGAATTTCACCGGTCTTGGCATCAATATCCTTTTCATAATAAGAAAAAGTGTAAGAGAGCGAACTAAACTTACCGTACTTCACGGTGATAATACCATTCTCGTATTTGATCTCATCGATAATATCGCTGACAGGCTTATTCTTTGTAAGATCGACCTGGCTTATGACTTCTTGTGTGTGTCTGTCAACAACGGTAATAAAATCTATATAACGGGCAGGCTGTTGGTATGGCCCGTTAGTTTGATCCTCGTATTGGCCATCTGTCTCTATGATCAGATTATCATCATCGTAATCTATGGCCTGGTTGTTTATATACCATATCGGATCATCGAAAACCAACCCCAGATCGTATTTTTTGACCGTACTCTCGAACCACGGTGAGTCCTCTGAGATCTTCTGGCCGCTTCTTGATTTTGAGTCCTTGTTCCTGCCTTTTCTGCACGATACGACAGGCAGCAGCATAGAAGCAGTAAGAACTGCCGCTAACATTTTTTTATGGATACTCTTCATCTGATCATTCCTCTCCTATAATTCCCCGTCTGCTTCTTTTATAACCAAAGGACAACGCTGACTTTAGCGTTGTCCTTTATATCTTCCATTATAGGATTCCGATGTGTAATCTCTATGAATGTCTCCGGATTGCTTATCCTCTTTCAGCCAATACCTTCTGGGCTCTGTCCTGGGCGATAGTAATTACCGCATTAAGATCCTTCTGGCCGGAGAAATATGCAGGCATTTCTTCAACAAGGATCATGCTGATCGATGCATCTGAAGTATTCATGCGTGAGACGCTTAAGATTATCTTTTCGACATCATCAACGTTCTTGTCAGAGAACTTGATCCTGTTCTTCTTGGGCTCACCGGTGTTCATATCATATGCAAGATACGGATCTCCGCCTTCTCCGTTAAAGTATTCGATGACATCTTTAGAATAGTCTCTGAAGGCTTTGCGGTTTAAGACAAGCTCATCAGTCTTGGCGATAGATGTCTGCACCTCGTCGGACATGAGCATCTTAACGAATTCCCCGCATGCATCCACATTCTTTGACTGTGCAGATACTGCTACAGAGAATGCAGGTTCGACCAAAGGTCCGCGGCCGTCCGTTGAAGGGATTCCCAAAAGCGCAGATGCACCGTTTAACTGGGCTATCTGAACAAAGTAACCTCCGAGGCCGTAAAATGAAGTATATTCGGCAACCTTTTCCTTGTCATAGGTGTCACCCTTAAATGCGGTAATGCCTACAGCTGTTGCATAAACGACGTCATCATCGTTGCCGGCGAAATCATTCCAGGATCTTGCCTTCTCGGGCACATTGTTCTTTACGAATTCCGCGAGTTCGGCAAATTCCGGACTTGTGAAATCAATCTTCCCGTCAACTGTGAACTTGTCACTCATGGCTGCGAAAAGCGTTGTAAAGTAGACTGCCTGACCCAGATTGATTACATCCTTGCCGTTCAAAGTCTCCTTAAGGAATTTCTCATATTCAGCTGTGGTAAAACCTACTCCTGACTTTCCGGCATACTTTGCATCAGTAAGAATGCCTGAGATTAAATAGCATACCGGCAGCTGGTAAAGCTTTCCGTCGATCTTGGCAGCATCAACGATATTCGTAAAGTACTTGTCAGGATCCAGCTCTCCGACATATTTGTTCAGGTCTACCAGATAGTTTGTATTATTGAGCTGGCCGAATGAACTGCAGTTAAGAAGAATATCCGGGCCTTCACCGTTTAAGATATCCATGGCAAGCTCGTTGCTCATGGCGGCATTGACCTTTATGTTGGCTTTCTGGTAATCGTCGTCACTGTTGAGATTCGAATAATTAATTCCGGCATCCACATTGGAGTAGCGGTCATGCACCTCTATAAAGTGAGTGCTGCTCTTGTTATTGTATTCGGTAATTGCATCGGCGATACTCTCTGCGATATATCCTCCGGGCGTATAGAGTTCTAAGATAGTCTTGCCTGCATGAGGATTTGTAGCCGCACGTGTAAGCGTGATCACATAAATCTCCTGCTTTGCATCCTGGCTATAGGAGTTTTGATACTTTTCGCCGCAGATAACAAAGGTATCATCAGAACATTCAACGAGCTGGCAGTAGCCCAAAAGACTTCTGCTTACAGAGCACCAACTGTCATTAAAGATCTCTTCCGTTGTCTTCTTCTTAATGTCGATCTTTTTGATGCCGGTATTGGTGGAAGCATATACCACGCCTTCTGCGCCTGCCACTGTAGTGCCTATCTGATCAATATCGAGCCAGTCGTACTTCTTGGCATCTGCTTCAGAAGCCTTGCCTGCCTGCAGATCGACCTCGAAAAAGCGTTTTCCGTCGTCTGAAGTTGCAGCTACAAGGAACTTGTCTTCACCAAGCTGGAAAACGACGGGGACATCGTAAAGGTTTGCCTTATCGGCCTTGAGCTCGAAGGACTTGGTCTCGCCGTCATCTTTGGTTACATAAACGGAATAGGAATACTGGTTGTTGTCTGTCCAGTTTAATTCCGTTCCTATCGTATAGCTCCCGTATTCAAATGTGCGCTCGTAATAATGGTAATCTTCATCATAAATGATCTCTTTTTTGTCGGTTACTTTTCCGGTCACAGGATCATAATACGTGTCAACCATCTTCATCTGATCTTTATTCTCATCGTAAAATGAAGTGTGTGCTTTGATCTTGCCGTCGGTAAGGGTGACTCTGTCGATATTGCTGTTCCTGGGAAGATCCGTAGTCAGATCGATAGTGTTGACGGTCTCATTCGTTTTTCTGTCAATAACAGTAACGAGATAGATCAGATATTCGTTGTAATCGAATTTCTCAAGGTCGATATTGTTTCCCGACGGCATCTTATAGTTTCCGTTCGTGCAAACAGCGATATAGTTCTCATCCACACCTGCCAGCATCTGGTAGGTGTTATCGACTTTCATTCCTTTTTTTGTCTCAAGCTTGGAGGGGGGCAGCGTAACGGTCTCGCTCTCAAACCACGGAGAATCCGCGGTGATCTTCTGACCGCTGCGGCTCTTTTCTCTTCCCTTGCTTCCCTTCTTGTTGCAGGCAGCCATGGGCAGTGCAACTGATACTGCCAAAACTAAAGACAGGATCTTAACAGAATTCTTCATATCCGTTCTCCTTTTATCCCTAAATACAAATAAACCTGCTGTTGTAGGAATTACAAATACAGCTTTTACTAATTATAAGGCATATTTGACAAAAACGGATATCAAAAGCGTTACATGTTGTTTTTGAAGAAGAATAATTATCTCTTATTTGCGTTCGTCCAACACCTTCTGGACTCTGTCCTGGATTATGGTCACGACATCATTTAATTCCTTCTGTCCTGTGAAATATGCAGGCATCTCTTCTTTCAGGATGATCGTAATGTCAGTATCCTCCGAATCCATCTTGGAGCAGCTCAAGATTATCTTCTCCAGATCATCGATATTCTTTTCCGAGAACTTTATCCTGTTCTCCACAGGCTTCCCGGTCGAAAAATCTGTTCCGAAGATCGGATCTCCGGCAGGGCTGTTGTTTCTCTCCACGGAGTTCATTCCGCCCTTTCTGAACGCTGTGCGGTTTACGACAATATTGTCCTGCATTGCAAAGCTCTCCTGCATCTCATCGGATAAAAGGAGCTTTACGAATTCCACGCAGGCCTCAGTATTGACTGCCTGGGAAGAGACTGCGACAGAAACATAAGGCTTAAACATCGGGCCGCGGCCATCAGTCGAAGGAATGCCGTAAATGGATATATTCCCGGAAGATGTTGCTATGGAGTAAAAATATCCTGTGATCCCGTAACATGAAGTCAGATCAGCAGCGGGAACATTCACGTTATTATCAGCATCATTCCATGTCTTGCTCTTTTCGGGAACATTATCCTTAACATACGCAGCAATTGCTGCAAACTCCGGACCGGTAAAATCGACCTTGCCGTCCTTGATGAATATGTCGCTCATGCCGTTAATAAGCTTTGCGAAATAAAGAGCCTGTCCCGTAGGGATTATATCCCTGCCGTTCAGGGTGTCATTTAAAAATCTCTTATACTCTTCTATCGTGAAGCCAACACCTGAAGCAGGCGCATATTTACTGTCTGTCATGATGCCGTTTACCGTATAGCATACCGGCATCTGATAGAGCTTTCCGTCTGTTTTCGCGCCTTCTATGATGTTGGTGAAATACTTCTCAGAGCCCAGATCCTTGAAATACGGAGAAAGGTCTGTCAGATAAGTGTCGTTGTTGAGCTGGCCGTAGTCAGTGGTGTTCATAAGAATGTCCGGGCCTTCGCCGTTGATCAGATCCATGGCCAGGGCATTTCCAAGTTTGTTATTTTTGTTGAGGGTGGCCGTCTGATACTCATCCTCGCTGTTTAAAGAAGATATATCGGAGGAACTGTTTGTTTTATATTTATCCGTTACCTCGATATAGTATCCGCTGCTGGTCTCATTGTATTTAAGGATGGCATCTGAGACCTTTTCATCAGTCTGACCGTTCGGGGTATACAGATTAAGTATCGTCTTGCCTGCGTGAGGATTCTTATCAGCTTTGCTGACCTCTACTATATAAAAGTCCGGTACTGTTACCGAAAGAAAATTATTGGCGGGCAGAGTCATTCCGCAGAGCACAATAGAACCGTTTCCAATTTCTGCTATCTGTAAAGATTCCAAAAGAGTTCTGTTGACTCCGCATTGGCTGAAATCAAAAACTGTCTCAGCCGATCTGTTCTTCAGGTCCGTTTTTTCGATTCCGAGAGGGGTTATGTAATAGACATTCCCGTCAGATCCGTTATATGGATTTCTTATTCTTTCCAGATCGAACCATTCATAATCCTTTGGATCAAGGCTCTTTATGGTGTGCGATGCAAGATCAAGCTCGAAAAACCTGTTTCCTCCACTTGAGAATGCAGCAACCAAAGCGGTCTTGTCTGTGTTCTGCATTATGACGGGAATCTCATAAATATCAATACCAGACTCTTTGACTGCAACCTTATTCCTGCTGCCATCCGGTGAAGTGATAATTAGATTAACAAACGAACCGTTACCGGTCCATTCTCCGGCTGTGCCTATACTGTATCCGCCGATATTAAATACGTTGCTGATATTATTGTCATCAGCGCCTTTCGATTCTTTTGCTTCCTTGAGCTTGCCGGTCTCAACATTCAATTCCTGCACGACAGTATTCACCTGATATGTTTTCATGTCATACCTTGTAATGTTCAGGAACAGCTTTCCGTCTTCTATGTATCCGCCGTTTATGTTATCGGAAATGCCTATCTCTTTTGACAGATCTATCGTTTTTACAGTAGAATACGCAGCTCTGTCCACAACAGTTACGGATGCGAAAACAGATTCTTCATCAGTTTTGCCGCTTCCTTGAGACGCCTGATAGCGTCCTGCCGATATGACATACATATTCTTATCATCCATAGCTGCCAGCTTCGACATATATGTCATTAACTGTCTGCCGGTCTCAAACCCGAGATCTACTTTTAAGACCTTGCTGTCAAACCACGGTGCATCTTCTGCTATCTTCTGACCGGAGCGGGTATTGCCGCCAGATCCGTTCTTTTTCCCACATGCTGCAAAAGGCAAAGCCATGCCAAGTACAAGTGCTGCACAGATGATCTGTTGTGATAGCTTCTTCATTAATAGTCTCCTTTTTCGCGCTGATGACAGGGCATAAAATACACCCCCTCTTATTGACTATTATTCTAATTATCCGCGCATTAAGAAGTTAGTTGCCGTCGTCTTAAGATTTAATTAATTTTATTACTTTCCATAGTCACGCCTCTTGGCAAAACTCCGGCACAAAAAAAGAGTCCGTACTTTGCAGTACGGACCCTTGTTAAGCTTTAGTTCAGTTAATTACCGAATTACTCGATGATTGTAGAAACTGTACCAGCGCCTACTGTGTGACCACCCTCACGGATAGCGAACTTAAGACCCTGCTCCATAGCGATAGGAGTGATGAGGTCTGCTTCGATTGTTACGTGGTCACCAGGCATGCACATGTCTGTTCCCTCAGGAAGCTTGATAACGCCTGTAACGTCTGTTGTTCTGAAGTAGAACTGAGGACGGTAACCTGTTACGAAAGGCTTATGACGTCCACCCTCTTCCTTTGTAAGAACGTAAACTTGGCCTGTGAACTTTGTGTGAGGAGTTGTTGTGCCGGGCTTAGCGATAACCTGACCTCTTTCAACTTCCT
>JAEEGK010003845.1_pt1 | contig 37114 bp, 21 predicted proteins | sample 8958771 | NCBI WGS metagenome assembly JAEEGK01 (sample SAMN16246547, study PRJNA631951) | gut metagenome | biome: gut microbiome; feature: rumen; material: SC-attached | host: Bos | place: Iran: Karaj | collected 2018-10 | reverse complement strand
CGACAACTGGATGTGGCCCCGTCACACCGGCGACTTCTCGATTTTCCGTGTCTATGCCGACAAGAACGGTCAGCCGGCCGCCTACAGCAAGGACAATGTGCCGTTGACCCCCAAGCACCACCTGCCCATCAGCCTTGACGGTGTGCAGAAGGACGACTTCACCATGATTTGGGGCTTCCCCGGCAGCACCGAGCGTTACATGTCGAGCTACGGCATCGACTACAACGTGGACACCTTCTATCCCGCCATCATCGACATCTTCGGCACCCAACTCACCGCCATGGAAGAATACATGAAGGTGGACGAGCACATCAACCTGATGTATGCCGACAATCACGCTGGTCTTGCCAACACATGGAAGAACTTCATCGGCCAGTGCAAGATGCTCCGCAAGAACAAAGTCAGCGAGAGCAAGGTCGCCTTGGAGAAGGACTTCACCAACTGGGTGAACAAGAACAACAAGACTGAATACAAGGATGCCCTTCCGAACCTGAAGAAAGCCTTCAAAGACATGGGCGAAGTGGCCAAGTATATCTATTATCCCAACTTCGTGGCCCAAGCCGGTCCCGCTGGCATTGCTAGTCAGTTTACTGCCTATTATGAGGCCTATCAGGACAAGGACAAGGAAGGCCAGGAAGCTGCTTTGACCATGCTGAAAGAACTGCCCGTCGAGAGCTTCTTCGAGGAAACCGACCCGCAAGTGGAGAAGAAGATTTTTGCCGAGTTGCTGAAGACCTACAAGAACGCTTTCAAAGCTGACGAACTGCCAGAAATCTACTCGATTATCAACAAGGATTTTAAGGGCGACATCGATGCCTTCGCTGAGAATGTGTACACCAACTCCATCTTCGCCACCCCCGAGAGCATCCAAGCTTTTTTGGACAAGCCCAATCCGAAGAAAATTGGTAAGGATTACGCCTACATCATGAACACATCGATGATGGAAGTCATCATGAGCAATATGATGACTTATCGTCAGGCTATGCAGGCCGTCAGCGAGAACGACCACATCTTCGTGAAGGGTTTGCGCGAGTATTACGCCGCCACTCAGCCCGAAAAGAGCCTCTATCCCGACGCCAACTCGACGATGCGCATGACCTACGGCTCAGTGCAAGACTACATGCCTGCTGACGCAGTGCATTATGACTACATCTGCACCGCCAACGGCATCCTTGAGAAGTACGTCCCTGGCGATTACGAGTTTGACGCCCCCAAACGCCTCATCGACCTCATCGAGAAGAAGGACTTCGGCGTGTATGCCGACGACAATGGCGAACTCGTTGTGTGCTTCCTTTCGACCAACGACATCACGGGCGGCAACTCCGGCAGCCCCATCATGAACGGCAAGGGCGAACTCATCGGCCTCGCTTTCGACGGCAACTGGGAAGCCATGAGCGGCGACGTCAACTTTGAGCCGAAACTCCAGCGCACCATCAACGTGGACGTGCGCTACGTGCTTTTCATCATTGACAAGTATGCCGGCGCCACCAACCTGATCAACGAACTCGACATCCGCAAGAGCGAGCCGAAGCCGCTGCGCGTGGAAGAGGAAGAAAAAATCTAATATGTAGGGCTGTCGTACCACGGCAGCCACAGCCGCAAAATGACAAAGAATCGGTCGTTCACAGACGAACGGCCGATTTTTAGTATTTTTGCGCCGCATTAATCCAAAGCAATGAAAAAACACCTATTGGCCTTGTTGTTGTGCGGCATCCTGTTTCCGTTGACCGGAAACGCGCAAGACTGGAAAGTCCTCTTTTCGGCCAATGGTGGATTTTATGACGATGTGCTTGCTTTGGAGATGTTCAGCACCTATCCTCAAGGGCGGATTTTCTACACCGTCAACGGCAACCGACCCACGGTGGAATCAGAACCATACACCGAGCCTTTGGTCTTGGACGAAAGTTTTTACTCAAAATCAGATATTTATACCATCCAAATCTCTTCCGAAGACCTGTTTTACCTTCCTGATTCGGTGCAACATTGCATCGTCATCCGTGCGGCAGCGTTCGATGAGAACGACAGTTGCATCAGTGCTATAACAACCCAAAGCTACTTCATCCGCACCTTAGGTTGCGACACCCACGGCCTGTCTGTCGTCTCGCTTTGCGCTGACTCGTTAGACCTGTTCGACTATGAACGAGGCATCATGGTGCCAGGCATCCATTTTGACTCCCTTTTCCCCGAAACAACTGGCAATTATTTTCAGAAAGGCAGAGAATGGGAGCGTTTGGTAAATGTGGAGTATTACGACATTGTTGACAATGGAGGAATCAATCAGCTTTGTGGGCTAAGAACCCACGGCAATCGCTCCCGCCGACAGCCACAAAAAGGCTTAAAGATATATGCTCGCGAAGAATATGGCAAAAAGCGTTTTAAACACCGTTTCTTTGAAGAATCCTTGATTGATAGCTTCAAGCATTTGCTTATCAAACCTTACTCCACTTTGTATCCTTATACGGGCATTCAAGACTACATTTGCAGTCGAATGGCTGTCGGCCTTGGATTGGAAGCGGGCTGTTCGCGACCCATTTGTCTGTATATCAATGGCGAGTATTGGGGCATTTATTTCTTGCAGGAAAAGATGGACGAGCGTTATTTGGAAGACCACTTGAACATCGACATCGAGCAATGCAACATCATCAGCAACTGGGGAGAGGTGGAATGTGGCAATCCGCAAGGATTCAATGACATGATGGAATGGCTTGAAACAGCCAATTTGCCAATCGAGGAGGACTATGACTATATTTCCAATCTTGTCGACATTGACAATTTCATTGATTATATGATTTTGGAAACCTTTGTCGCCAACCTTGATTGGCCAGCCAACAACAACCGCTGCTGGCAAGTAGAAGATGGCCCGTGGAGATGGATGTTTTTCGACGGCGATGCCGCTTTTAACAGCCAGACGGTAGACTCGCTCGGCAATCCCACCGAGCTAGATGTATTTGGTAACGCCACTTATACAGGTGAAAACACTTGGCCCTCCAGCCGAAGGGCAACGTTGTTGTTCAGAAGACTCCTTGAAAATCAGGATTTCTTTGCGAAATTCAACCAAAGAATCCATGATTTGTGCCAAACGGCTTTTCTTTACGAGAACACCTCGCCGTTGTTTTTTCACATCTGTGATTTACTACGTCCCGAGATTCCAGAACAATCTTTCAGGTTTGGCAAACCCTCAAGTCCTGAGTTTTGGAACTGGGCATGTACGCTTACCGACAACTTCCTGAAAAACCGCGTGAATTCATATCTCGCTGAATGGGAAACCTATATCATCGTTGATGTTCCTGAGTATTTCACCGCTTTTCGATGCTATCCCAACCCGTCATCGGGGGAGATTCATCTACACTTTGACGCTGAGACTTTCAGCGCAGATGAAATCGTCATCTACAACCTAATGGGCCAGAAGGTGTTTTCAATGCCCATTCTTTGCCTGTCGGGAGCCAATGAAATCACCTTGCATCCCGACCTTGCTCCAGGAATTTATCTTCTGAACTTGGGTGGACAAACGCACCGCATCGTCAGGTATTGATCAAAACACGATTTCGCCTTGTTCAATCTGGTAGTTGACAATCCAGGCCGCGTCGGCGTGAAGCTGTTCTTCCACGGTAAGGCCGTTAGCCTTGGCTTTTTCGCGGATGCTTTCCATCAACTCGGGATTTTTGTTGCGGATCTCCTCCTCCATGGCCTTCACGAGACTCTCCACATAGGTTTGCCGTGAAACCACATTCGGCTCATCGCGCATCAAAGGTCTGTTGTTCAGTACGTTCTGCGCCTCCATTTTCAGCACCTGCTCCAAATTGGTGTTGCGAATTATCGTCTGGCACTGCAAATTCTTCATCCATGCCGTGTCCTGCTTGATGTCCTTGATGACCAAGGCTTCAGGAATTCGGGGATTTCTTGATATCGGGATGCTGTCGCCAGCCAATTCGGGGAAAAAACGCTCGGGGAATCGCATCATCAACCCATTGGTATGTTCCCACAACTTGGCAGTCAGTTCGTCACCACAGAAACCCTTGTATTTCAGCATTGTAGCACTATCATGTCTCAGGCTGTCTATGATTCGTTGCTTCACATCTTCTATGCGCTTTTCATCCACACACAGGCTCAACAGCGCAGATTCCACAAAACCGAAGCTCGCCTTGCACATCTGGTCGCCCTCCGTGAACCATACCACATAATCGGCATCCAACAGCTCTTGCAAAATATCCAACTCACTAACATGCGTCATCGAGCGGTATTTCTTCCCATAATAAACCGTTGAATTGTAATACCAATACTCCGAATGGGAAAACATGTCGTCGAACGGAACGAAATAATACATCCGCATCAGGAAAGAGGTGCCGATAAAGAGCGCGTTAGGCCTCGAAGTGGTCTCATCGCTCACGGCTGTGATTTCCGCTTCGTAAAGCCTATCATACGGATGAGGCAATGGGCGAACCAAATTGGCAAGAAGCTCAATGTCGTAATCGGATTCCATGGATTCCTTCGAAGTGCTTTCATGATATGGCCCATACTGCAGTTGCGGCAGTGCAATGCCTTTCAAGTCACCCATGAAGCGGAATAGCGAGTCGGTGGCCAAAGCCGCCGAGAAGCACCAATGCGCACCCGTCTGGGGAAATAAGGAATAAGGTAACGTGTCGGCTTTCTTCATGTCGATGAACCACTTCGTCATCTCAACGTAAGGGATGCCGTATTCATCGAATTTGGCGGAATAATACTCCCGCGCATTGACGGTAGTGGTGTCGAACTTTCTGTTGGGCAAATGTTCAGGATAAAGGAAACCTTTTTGTGGTGCCATAAACACAAGGAAATCATTGCCATAGTCTTTCAGCACACCTCGCAGCTTCCACATCCGCAGTGCCTCAAGGTCGTAAGCTTCGCAGGCCTCCTCCTTCGAATCGTACCAACGGTACATCTCCGTGCCGTAATAGTCGTTCACGTGCTGGATGAAATAAAGCCAACCATCCTTCCCAATGATAATGTCCTTGTTGTAAGTTTTCCGAAAAACGTCGAAGAGAAACTGGTTGTAGAATCGTATCAACGGTTGGCGGAAGCCCATATTTTCCTTAAGATAGCTTTCCGACTGGGTCTGAAAAGTTGCGGTACGATAGTTATCGAAAGTCAGCTCAGGCTTGGGTGTCAGGAAAGAAACCCCTCCCAAAGGTTTGAATGTGAACATTTTCGTCTGCTTCTGAACAGCAGAGACGAACAACAACATCATCGTCAGCACGAAAAGGAGGGTGGGTATGAATTTGAACTTCCTCATGACTCAGAACCTAAAGTAAATGAACGGACTGAAATCAGAGGCGTTGAGAGCAGCCACGCAGAACACGAAAGCAAAAGCGGCCACCACCCACACGGCAATGTGCTGGCCGTCGGTGTAATCGGTGAAATAAACCTTTTCCTGAATTCTCTGTCCGAATTTCGTCAGCGTAAGGAACGAGAAGAACGCCGCCACAAGCATCGTTATGTAAAGCTGGAGGTTATCGCCAAACGGCAGCAGCACAAAGTTGAAGGCGAACATCCGCTTGATGAGCAGCCAAGCCAAGCTGAAATCCTCGATACGGAAGAACACCCAAATGAGATTCACCAAAAGGAACGTCAAAATGACACTTGGCACCTTGCCAATTTTCTTCATCACCTTGCCCAAGAAGAGTTTGTCGGCACAGATGAACAAGCCATGCAACGCGCCCCAAACGAGGAAGTTCCACGAGGCGCCGTGCCAAAGACCCGAAAGCAAGAAGCAGACCCATAAGTTGAAGTACATGCGGCCCTTGCCCTTGCGGTTGCCGCCGAGCGGGATGTAAAGGTAATTCATAATGAATGCGCCGAGGGTCATGTGCCAACGGCGCCAAAACTCGGTAATGGAGCCTGAGGTATAAGGATTGTCGAAGTTTTCGGGGAATTTGAAGCCCATCATCCGGCCCAAACCGATGGCCATGTCGCTATAGCCTGCAAAATCAAAATAAATTTGGAAAGTGTAGGCAATTGAGGCAATCCATGCCGTGGTGCTATCCAAAGCGGCCACGCGGGTAAAGATTTCGGAGATTTGACCCGCATCCAAAAGGGAGAAGTTGGACGGGCCGAGGATGGCGTCCACTTGGGCACCAATCACGTCAGCGATAAGGATTTTCTTGCACAGACCGATGACGAAGCGATAAAACCCCTGCAAGCGGTCGCTCATGGTTGACTCGCGGCTGCGGATTTGGTCGGCCACGTCACAATAACGGATGATGGGACCAGCTATGAGCTGCGGGAACATGGTGATATACAACACAAAATCAGTGAGTTTCTCCATCGGCTTGTTCACGCCGCGATAGGTATCCAAGGTGTAGGTGACGCTTTGGAAAGAGAAGAACGAAATGCCGATGGGCAGCATGATACGCTTCCATGTGAGTGGCGCATGACCCGTCAGACCGAGAATGGCATTTACATTTTCCATCGTGAAGTTGCCGTACTTGTAAAACAGCAGCAGCCCAATCGGAATGATGATGGACAAACCGCACAGCAGCTTCTTCAATCCAGGTTTTTCGGTCTTGCACATCCACTTGACCAAGAAGAAGTTGGCCACCGTGGAGGCAACAAGCTGTATAATGAACTCCGGCGCGCCCCAAGCGTAAAACAGCAGTGAAGCAAGCAAAAGGACATAGTTACGGACTTTCTTCGGCATCAGGAAGTAGACGAGGAAGAAAATCGGCATGAAATATAAGAGGAAGACATTGCTACTGAATACCATAACTATCTGATTTTTCGTTCATATCTCTTTTTCTCGCAGGCCAGTTGAAGGTACCGTGCTCGATTTGATAGTTGACAATCCATATCGCATCGTCATGGAGTTGCTTCTCTATGGAAACGCCGTTGGTTTCGGCCTTTTGGCGAATCATGTCCATCGAGTTGTGGTCGGCCAAGTATTGGGCGATAATTCGCTGGATTTCGCGCTCGATGAAGGCAGCAGAGTCCAATTCCGCGCCTTCTGGCACCTGTCCCAAGGCTTCTATCGCCTTTTGGGTGAAACCATCGTTCATCCGATACTGTTGAGTGGCGCAATAGAACAAGACTACGAAATCGGCGGAAAGCAGCTCTTCGGCAAGGTCAAACTCATCCACGGAGTTGTAACGCTCATCGTAATAGACAGTGCTATTATAATACCAATACGGAACTTGCGAGAAAATCTCACCCAATGGAAGTTGGACAGCGATGGTCCACCAGAACGAGTCGCCGATGACAATCATTTTCGGCTTGATAGCCATGGTATCTCCATCGGTAGTGGCATCGGCATAGTAATACTTGGGCTTGGGCAACGGCCTCATAAGATTGAGCAGGCTTTCCAAATCGTCGTCAGGGTCGATGGCATTATGGAGATACCGTTGCCCGAGGACAAGGTTGTGCATATTGATGCTGTCCAAGTGTTCCATATAGCGGATGAGCGTGTCAGCACTTTGCAAAGCAGCATATCTCGCCCAATGCGTGCCTGTTTTCGGAAACAGCATGAAGTCGGCGGTGTCCTTCATTTGTAGGAACCAACGCTCCAAATTGAGGTGGTTGACACCAAGTCGCGTGTATTCTTCCTCGTTGAAGAAACGCGCTGAGATTTTGGGCTCGTCATCATACCTTGTATCTTGGTTTTCAGGAAGATATTCGGGAAAAATCAAATCTTTGGCGGGCACCAAACACACGAAAAGGCGGATGCCGTAAGATTCAAGGATTTCCTGCAACTGAAGTACCCGCTGCGCCTCTTCCGAAAGCATCGCGGCCATTTGCGTGGAGTCAGAGGCATAATAGCGGAACTGCCTTTGGTAATGGTCGGCGACCACCCAAGGCTCATACATCCAGCCGTCCTTGCCAAACGAGACCTGCCCTTCTGTGACGGGCGTCTTGCCGTAGAAATCCCAAAGATACTGGTTGTAGAGCCGAATCAGCGGTTCACGGCAACCGAAGTGCTGTTTCAGGTGTTGTTCGGTCTGTCGCTGGTAACTACCATCGCAATAGTTTTGGAAGTTCAATTCAGGCATGGGCTGCTCCACCACGACACCCCTCAACGGCTTGAATATCGGCCAATTGAAGCAGCTCTGTAACATTGAGGTGAACAACAGCACCGCAGTTAGCGAAAACAATATGGTTTTTGTGCGGGTTTTCATCTAAATAAAACGCGCAAAATTAGGAAAAATAATCGTAATCAGACTGAAAACCGTAATTTTGCGCTATGAAAACGACTAAGATAGAACTGCTTTCGCCCGCCAAGAACGTTGAGGTGGGCATGGCCGCCATCAACCACGGCGCGGATGCCGTCTACATCGGCGGTCCCGACTTCGGCGCGCGCGAAAAGGTCTCCAATACGATTGAGGACATTGAGAAACTCTGCCGACATGCGGCTTTGTTTGATGCAAAAGTGTATGTCACGCTCAATACTTTGCTGTACGACAACGAATTGGAACGCGCCCGAAAAACAGCCTATGACTGCTGGAACGTCGGCGTTGATGCGCTCATCGTGCAGGATATGAAACTACTTGAACTTGACCTCCCTCCTATCCCACTCCACGCTAGCACGCAATGCGACAACTTGACCGTGGAAAAGGTACAACAACTTGAAAAATTGGGCTTTAGTCAAGTCGTTTTGGGGCGTGAATTGAGTTTGAAACAGATTCGGGAAATCCGGGAGAAAACGACCGTGCCATTGGAGTTTTTCGTGCATGGCGCGTTATGCGTCAGCCACAGCGGACAGTGCTATCTAAGCCAATACATCGGCAACCGCAGCGCCAATCGCGGTGCCTGCGCCCAACCCTGCCGCCTGCCGTGGGACTTGCTCGACAAGAACGGCAAGGTGCTGCTGAAAAACCGACATCTGCTTTGCCTAAAAGACCTGAACAACAGTGCCCATTTGGAGGAACTGATGGACGCAGGCATCACGAGTTTCAAGATTGAAGGCCGCATGAAAGACGCTGATTATGTGAAGAATGTGACGGCCTACTACCGCCAGAAATTGGATGAAATCCTCCATCGTCGCAGTGACTTGGAGCAAGCCTCACGCGGGCACTGCAGCTATAGTTTTGAGGTCAATCCTGAAAAATCCTTTAACCGTGGCTTTACCGATTTCTTCATCCATGGACGGCAAAAGGGCATCGATTCACCGTTTACGCCCAAATCGATGGGCGAATACATTGGCGAAGTCGGTTGGTGCAACAGCCTTCGCATGGAAATCGCCACCGACAAGGTTTTGCACAACGGCGACGGGCTGTGTTTTTTGAATCAGGACAATGAATTGGTGGGCATCAGGGCCGACGTGGTTCGTACTGATGGTAGAGACGGTGTGCACACCATCTCCACAAACAGGCCGCATGGTGCGCAACGCGGCGCGAAAATCTACCGCAATTATGACCTCGAATGGCAAAAACAGGTGGAGGCCTCAACGGGCAACCGCAAGATTGACATTGAATTGACGTTGGCGGAAACCGAAACGGGGTATGAAATGATTGCCGTTTGTACGGGCACACCGCATGTGTCCGCCGAAATGCCCGAAAGCGGACACACGCGGTGCGTCCCTACAAGGACGACTATACAATGCGACAAAATCGCCGCCAACAACCCCGAAAAGGCCACCGAAAACATCCGCAAAAAGGCCCTGCAATGGGGCGACACCCCCTTCAATCCCATCAATTTGGAATTGCAATTTGCCGAGCCGCGCCTCATCCCTGCCTCCATCATTAGCGAAATGAAACGCGATTTGGTGGCGAAATTGACGGAGGAATTAATTGAAAATCATCAAAATAACCATAAAATCCGTTGTATGGACACACCGCGTGTGTCCGCCGATACGCCCGAAAACGGACACACGCAGTGCGTCCCTACCGACCCCGATGCCATTCCCGACCGCCTGATGACCTGCCACCACTGCATCCGTTATGCCAACGGAATGTGCAGCAAGGAAACGGGGCAAAAGGCCGAACCGCTGTTCATCCGCAATGGGGCGAACACTTTCCGTTTGGAATTTGATTGCCGGAATTGCTTGATGAGCGTCTGTTTCATGGCGTAATAGAATCCGCTTGCTCTTCAACATCAAATCATCATTATTATCATAAAATAATCATCATTTTATGATGAAATTGGAAAAATTTGTATTTTTGCGGTGTAAAATAAGTCTTTAGACCATGAACAACCCTTTCATCACCAATGGTTATTCTGAACCCCAGTATTTTTGTGACCGCCTGCGTGAAACAGAAATGCTCACCCGTCTGCTGACCAACGAAAACAACGTAGCACTAATCTCGCCGCGCAGATTGGGCAAAACCGACCTGCTTCACCACTGCTTCACGCAGCCAGAAATACAAGAACATTATTACACCTTTATTATTGACATTTATGCCACCACTTCAATGCGCGACTTCATCAACGTGTTCGGTAAGTCGGTACTCGACGAATTGAAATCGAGAGGAAAGAGAGCCTGGAATCTGTTTTTGCAAACCCTGAGTTCATTACGTTCCGAAATCACCTACGATGGCGCGGGCTTGCCCACATGGGGCATGAGCATCGGCGCGATTTCCAATCCTTCTGTCTCTTTGGACGAGATTTTCTCTTACCTCAACCATGCGGACAAGCCATGCCTCGTGGCCTTTGATGAATTCCAACAAATCACGCGCTATCCCGATGCGTCCAACGTGGAGGCTGCCTTGCGCACTTACATCCAACGCTGCAACAACGCACATTTCGTGTTCTCAGGGTCGCAACGGCATCTAATGGGTGCCATTTTCACCTCTCCTTCACGCCCGTTCTATCAATCGGTGAACATCATCAACTTGCCACCCATCTCTTTGGAGAAATACACCGATTTTGTCGTGGAAAAATTCGAGAAAGCAGGGAAACATATTGACACAGAAGTGGTTGAGAATGTCTACCAACGCTTTCAAGGCATAACATCCTACATGCAACGTATCATGAACCTGTTATTTACCTATACTCCCATTGGGGCGACTTGCAAAATGCAAATGGTGGACTCTTGCATCAATGAACTGATTGACTTTTCATCAGACACCTACGAATCACTTCTTTACCAAATGCCTGAAAAACAGCGTGAAGTATTTTTGGCCATTGCCAAAGAAGACAATGTCAAGAGCATTTCGAGCAGCACTTTTGTCAAGAAGCACAGCCTTGTTTCGGCCAGTTCGGTGCTTTCAGCGGTCAAAGGCCTCTTAGAAAAGGATTTCATCACGCAAGACAAGAACACTTATTCTGTTTATGACAAATTTTTTGCCCTTTGGCTAAAACGCAAAAACATCATCTGATATGAACCTCTTCCAACTCTTCAAAAACGTCAGCCCATTCGTCAAGCCTTACAAATGGCTGGTTTTCATTACTTTAATACTAACTTTAATCGGCTCACTGATGGCACAGGTCAATGCCATCGTCCTCGACTGGACCGTTGATGAGGTGAACGACCTTGTTACGGCAGGCGAACAATGGGGCCAACGCGCGGCACACATCGTCATCCTGATTTCGTCCGTGCTGCTCGGCAAGGAAATCCTCTCGGCGGGCATCACCTTCGCGCAGAACTACTATGGCGAACGGATGCGCATCTTCGTCAGCCGCGACCTCGCCCAAAGCGTCATCGAAAAGGTGCTGACCTTCAAAATGGCTTTCTTCAACTCCAGCGACAACGCCACCGGCAAACTGCAAGCCCGTATCGACCAAGGTGTCAGCTCGTTATCGCGCACGGTGCAGAACTTCTTCATCGACCTGTTGCCGCTGTTCACAAGCGCACTTTTGGCCCTGATTCTCATGTTCGCCGCCAATGTCTATGTCGGTTTGGTGGCCTTGGGCATCGTGCCCATTTACTTTTGGATTACTGTCCGCCAAGCCCGCCGACTGAAAGGCTGGCGGCGCGAGATGCGTAATCACTTGGAAACCAAGAGTCAAGGCATCAAAAACATCATTGACTCCATCAATGTCATCAAGAGCTTCAACCGCGAGCAAATCGAAGGGCAAAAGCAATTGGATATTCAGAACCAAGTTACTGAAAACCAAATGAAAACCCGCAAAGTGGCGTTTTATTACAACGGCGTAAAGAGCTTTGTGAAGCAGGTCGGCACGGTGTTGGTCATCATCCTGACGGCATACCTTGTATTAATAGGCTACCCAGGCATGACCATCGGCAAAATCATGTACCACGTCATGCTGTTCAGCAACGTCATCGCGCCCATCACACAACTGCAGCGCATCTTTGACGACGTGAACGACGCGCTGATTTACGCCGAAGGTTTCTTCAGCATCCTCGACTCCGAAAAGGACATCGAGCCGTCGGGCAACTACCGCCCTGAAAAGATTCACGGTAAGTTTGAACTCAAACATGTGGATTTTACCTATCCTAATGGCAATCAAGCCCTTTTCGATGTGAACATGACCATCGAGCCAAATAAAATCACGGCCTTGGTGGGTCTTTCGGGCGCGGGCAAGAGCACCATCGTCAATCTGTTGGACAAATTCTACGAGCCGCAAGTCGGCACCATCACCTTGGACGGCGTCGATTTGCGTGAATACGACACCCAATACCTGCGCGACAATATCGGTTTGGTCTTGCAGAAAAACCACATTTTTGACGGCACGATTGAGGAAAACATCCTTTATGGCAACCCCAACGCTACGCATGAGGAAGTCGTTGAAGCCGCCAAGAAGTCATACATCTACGACCAAATCATGGAACTACCCAAGCAGTTCGAAAACAAGGCCTCCGACCTTTCGGGCGGTCAGCAGCAGCGCATCGCCATCGCGCGCATGTTCCTCAAAAACCCGCCCATCATCTTCTTGGACGAGCCTACTGCCAGCCTCGATGCCATCGCCACTGAACAAATCAAGAACAGCCTCGACGCCATTAAGAAAGACCGCACCGTCATCATCATCTCGCACAGCATTTCGCAAATCATTGACAGCGAGATGGTTTACGCACTCAAGACGGGTCATGTCGAGGAATCTGGCAACCCCGACGAGATTTACAAGAAAGGTGGCATTTACAAAGACATCATCGATGCCTCGGCGCGTAGTTTGAACATCGAGAAGATTGCGCGAACCATCAACTAAAACGCCACGCCGACCCTAAAGCCTGCCGTAAACGCAAAGGGGGTGTGGTCGTTCCAACCGATGAACCCATGATGATAATTGCTGTTGTTGCTGTTACCTGCGGCAAATCCCATTCCGCCGTAAAGATCGAACACGAACCATCTTTTCACCCAATCGTAACCCAACACGCCCATGAGTGCCGTACGATCGACTTTTAGTCTGCCCAAAGTAGGATGCGTATAACGGTAAGTAGAATAGCACAGTTCTGGCTTCACATAAAAACCACACAATTGGTTGTTGGCATTGTGCCGGTTGGGGAAGATGAACTTATAGGCCGCGCGCCATGTCGCTCCACGCGGGTCGCTGTCCTTCAACTTGTCGAAACCCAAACCGATGACGCCGAAGGTCAACTCAATGCTTTGATAATCACGCACCAAACGCTCGTAAGTTATTTTAGACGTGCCACTCGCCAAAGAGAGCAAAGCCACTTTGATTTCGTTCTTCCGCATCTTGGGTTGTTTCGACTGCGAAAACGAAAATAACGGGGCAAACAATAAGCCTAAAACAATATATTTCAACAGATTGCGCATCACATTCTGAACACGCCGAACTGCTGCGGTGGGAAAGGTTGGTTCAATGAGGCCGCAATGCCCAAGGCGAGGATTTTGCGCGTGTCGATGGGGTCGATGATGCCGTCGTCCCAAAGGCGGGCGGTGCTGTAGAACGCCGAGCCTTCGTAGTCATATTTGGCCAAGATTTCCTTCTTCAGTTGAGCGATTTCGTCGGTCGGGACCTCAAGACCTTTGTATTTGTATTGATCTTCCTTGACAGTAGCAAGAACACTGGCTGCCTGCTCGCCGCCCATGACGGAAATTTTCGCGTTGGGCCACATGAACAGCAGTCTCGGGCTGTAAGCCCTACCAGCCATGCCATAGTTGCCCGCGCCAAACGAGCCGCCGAAGATGACCGTGAACTTGGGCACGTTGGCGTTGCTGACCGCATGGACCATCTTAGCACCGTCTTTGGCGATGCCACCCTGCTCGTACTGCTTGCCCACCATGAAGCCCGTGATGTTCTGCAAAAACACTAGGGGTATGTTGCGCTGACAGCAAAGCTCAATGAAGTGCGTGGCTTTCAGTGCTGATTCTGAGAACAATACACCGAAGTTGGCAATGATACCGACAGGGAAGCCCATCAGATGTGCGAAACCACACACAATAGTGGTAGCATACCTCGATTTGAACTCCTGGAAACGGCTACCATCGACAATGCGGGCGATGACTTCTCTCGGGTCAACGAGCTTGTGGAAGTCGATGGGCGCGAGACCATAGAGGTCATGCGGGTCATATAAGGGTGCCTCAACGGGCAGCATGTCCAACTTCTGGCGGCGTGATTTCTCCAAAGTCTTGAAGATGTTGCGACAAATCTGAAGAGCATGTTGGTCGTTTTCAGCCAAATGATCGGCCACACCAGAAATGCTTGTGTGCATCTCGCCACCGCCTAGTTCCTCCGCCGTGACGATTTCACCTGTGGCAGCCTTCACCAACGGTGGTCCGCCGAGGTAAATTGTACCTTGGTTGCGGACAATGATGGTCTCATCGCTCATAGCCGGCACATAGGCACCGCCAGCGGTACACATGCCCATCACGATGGCGATTTGTGGGATGCCCATCGCCGACATGCGCGCCTGATTGTAGAAGAAACGCCCGAAATGGTCGCGGTCGGGAAAGACCGTGTCCTGCTCGGGAAGGAAGGCGCCACCGCTGTCGACCATATAGACGCATGGCAAGTGGTTTTCCATCGCAATCTCCTGAGCACGAAGGTGTTTCTTTACCGTGTACTGCATGTAGGTGCCGCCTTTCACGGTGGCATCGTTGGCCACAATGACGGCCTCGCGCCCCTGAATGACACCGATACCCGTGATGATGCCCGCCGAGGGGAAGTCATTATTATAGGTGCCGTAGGCCGCCATCGGCGACAGCTCCAAGAACGGCGTGTTCGGGTCGATGAGGAGGTCGATTCGTTCGCGAGCGAGAAGCTTGTTGCGTTTCTTGTGCTTGGCCACAGCACTCTCGCCACCACCCTGCATGGAAGCCGACATTGCCTCGCGGTATTGCGCCATCAATGCGAGAAAGTTCTTTTCATTCTGCTTGAACTCCTCGGAGTTGGTCTTTATGTTCGATTTTAGGGTTTGCATAACAATTTGTTGGGATTGAAAGCACAAAATTAGGGAATTTTTCGATTGGTGGGCAAGAAATGTTTATCTTTGCCGTTTCAAACAACGAAAATGTCAGAAAAGCGTTCAAGCAAACGCCGCGTAGCCGGCTCCTATTTCATGTCGCTGATGAGTATCACATTGGTACTCTTTTTGTTAGGTGTGTTTGCTCTGCTCATAATGCACGCACAGAAGCTTTCCAACCACCTCAAGGAAAACATCGGTTTCGAAATTGTGATGAACAGCAACGTGAAGGAAGCCAACATCTTGCGTCTGCAAGAGAAACTTGATGCCATGCCCGCAGTTAAGTCGACAGAATTCATCACCAAGGAGGAAGCCATCCGCCGTCTGAGCGAAGACCTTGGCGAGGACTTCCTGCAATGGCTCGGCAACGAGGAAAATCCATTGCTGCCCTCCATCGATGTGCGCTTCAACGCAGCATGGGCCAACCCCGACAGCATTAGCGTCATTGAAAAGCAACTGCTTAAAAACAAGGACATCAAGGAAATTTACTATCAAAAATCCCTCGTTGACCTCATCAACCAAAACGTCAACCGCATTAGCTTGATCTTGGCGGGAGTGAGCCTCATTCTGCTCATCATAGCCATCACATTGATACGCAACACGATACGCCTCAGTATCTATGCTAAGCGTTTCCTTGTGCGCAGTATGCAACTGGTGGGTGCAACGCCCGCATTCATCCGTCGTCCATTCATCCGCAAAGGCGTTTGGCAAGGCTTTTTCGGGGCTTTGCTCGCTGACTTGCTACTGGCCGCATTGCTCTACGGCTTGACAAAGCAAATGCCAGAACTGTCTCTTATACAAGATTATAAAATAGTGGTTGGCATCTTTTTCGGCATTGTAATCTTGGGCATTTTGCTCGGTGGCCTCTCTACCCGATTCGCTTTGCGGAAGCACCTCCACTCCGATATTGACAGGCTTTACGCGTAAAACAAAAAACATCAAAATATGGTTAAAGAAACAAAAAAACAAGAAACCATCGAAACGGCTAACGAACAAAAAGTTATGCCTTTCGAGAAACAGAATTACATCATCATTCTTGTCGGCATCGCCCTTATCGCCTTGGGATTCATCCTGATGATAGGCGGCGGCTCCACCGACCCCGATGTGTTCAACGAAAAAATGTTTAATTTCCAGCGAATTACCCTCGCCCCAATTTTAGTTTTGGCGGGCTTTGTGGTCGAAATTGTCGCTATTTTTTGGAAAGGAAAGAAATAATCACAAAACATGCAAAACTCGCAAAACCCAAGGAATAATCTGGGGAAAGCACGCCCCTCATTCCGAACTTGATTCGGAACAGCTGCTTTCCGGCGGACACACGGTTGTGAAGGCCGCCCAAACCCCAAAAAAGTTTTGTCGGTTTTGAGAGTTTTGTGATAAAAACAACACATTATGAATTGGTTACAAGCTTTACTATTAGGTATTATTCAGGGACTGACAGAATACCTGCCCGTCAGTAGTAGTGGCCATTTGGCCATCGGTCAGGCGCTTTTCGGACTTGAAGACGGCGAATCAAACCTCACTTTCACCGTTTTGCTCCATGTGGCCACTGTGCTCAGCACTTTGGTCATTCTATGGAAGGAAATCGTCTGGATTTTCAAGGACTTGTTCACTAAACAATCCTGGAACAGTTACCAAAACCTGAACGGTGGCACGAAATACGCCATCAACATCCTCATCTCGATGATTCCGGTGATGATTGTCGGTTTCTTCCTCAAGGACAAGGTGGAAGAAGTCTTCGGCTCGGGATTGCTCATCGTGGGCATCATGCTCTTGGTGACGGCCTCGCTGTTAGCCTTCTCGTATTTCGCCAAACCGAGACAAAAGGAAAACATCAGCGGACTTCATGCTTTCATTATAGGTATCGCACAAGCTTGCGCTGTCATGCCGGGTCTGTCGCGTTCGGGAAGCACCATTGCGACGGGTTTGCTGTTGGGCAACAAAAAGGAAAAACTTGCCCAGTTCTCTTTCCTGATGGTCATTCCGCCCATTTTGGGTGAGGCTTTGCTCGACATCAAGGACATTTTCAAGGTCGGATTCTCCGAGGCCATGAGTGGCATTTCGCCCTTAGCGGCCATCGTCGGCTTCTTGTCGGCCTTCATTTTCGGCTGCATCGCCTGCAAATGGATGATCAACATCGTGAAGAAGGGCAAACTGATTTGGTTTGCTGTATATTGCGCTATTGTCGGCATCATCGCCATAATCTTCGCCTGATGTTCCATTTCGAAGACGGCGAGGTCATCCTCATCGACAAGCCTTTGGACTGGACCTCGTTCGATACCGTCAATTTCATCCGTTCCTTAGTCAACCGTTGTTACGGCATTCGCAAGCTGAAAGTCGGACACGCCGGTACCCTTGACCCTTTGGCCACAGGGCTGCTTATCCTCTGTACCGGCAAGATGACCAAGCAAATTGACACTTTTCAGGGGCAAATCAAAACCTACACGGGTACGATTTTGCTCGGTCAGACCACCCCGACCTTCGACTTGGAAAGCGAGCCAAACGCTTTTTTCCCCACCGACAACATCACGCCAGGACATATTGAGGCCGCACGGCAGCAGTTCATTGGCGACCTGAAACAATATCCGCCCAAGTACTCCGCCATCAAAATCAAGGGGAAACGAGCTTTTGACTATGCCCGCTCCGACGAGGAAATTGAACTAAAAGCCCGCGATGTCCGCATTGACGATTTCAAACTCAACCTCGACCGCTTCCCCGAACTTGATTTTGAGGTCACTTGCAGCAAAGGTACTTACATCCGCAGCCTAGCCAACGACTTCGGCAAAGCCTTGGGCAACGGAGCTTGCCTGAAATCGTTGCGACGCACCCGCATTGGAGACTTCAAAGTAGAAGACGCTTGGCCGCTTGAAAAGTTGAAGCAGCATATTATTGATACGGGAGACGAGTTCAAGGAGTGGAAGAAGGCTGAATTGGAAAAAGAGCAGAAACAAAGCTGAGAATCAGCTATTTAAGAAAAAAAGCTTGACAAAATTTCGGTTTTGTTGTATCTTTGTAGTTTGTTTCAACAGAAAACACAAAAAAACAACATCATACGATGAAACTTTCCCAATTCAAATTCAACCTGCCGAGTGATTTGATTGCTTTGCACCCTATCCAGAACCGCGACGAAGCCCGCATGATGGTCATCGACCGCAAAACTGGAAAAATCGAGCACCGCATCTTCAAGGATCTCGTTGATTACGTGAACGATGGCGATGTATTCGTCATCAACAACACCAAGGTCTTTCCCGCCAAGCTTTACGGTGAAAAAGAAAAAACCGGTGCCAAAATCGAGGTGCTTTTACTCCGTGAACTGGATCCTGAAAGCCGCCTGTGGGACGTGCTTGTCGATCCAGCACGCAAAATCCGCATTGGCAACAAGCTTTATTTCGGTGACGGTGACGAGCTGGTTTCGGAGGTCATCGACAACACCACTTCACGTGGACGCACATTGCGTTTCCTTTATGACGGCACCTATGACGAATTCAAGAACACGTTGGCTTCATTAGGCCACACGCCCATTCCAAAGGAACTTAACCGTGACGAAGAACCTGAAGACAAAGAGAACTTCCAAACTATCTATGCCAAAGTGGAAGGCGCTGTTTCAGCCCCGACAGCTGGAATGCACTTCAGCAAAATCCTGATGAAACGCATCGAGCTTCTCGGAGGTTCCTTCGCCGAATTGACGTTACATCCCGGCATGGGCAACTTCCGCGACATTGAAGTCGAAGACCTCACCAAACACAAGCCCGACTCCGAAGAAATGTATATCGGCGAAGAATGCTGCACCTTGGTCAACGAGGCCAACGAACGCCACAACAAGGTGTTTGCCGTGGGCACCACCTCGTTGAAAGCCCTTGAAACCGCGATGACTATTGGTGGAAAAATCAAGCCCTACAAGGGCTGGACCAACAAGTTCATCTTCCCACCCTACACTTTTTCAGTGGCCAACTGCATGATTACCAATTTCCACCTGCCCAAATCGCCGATGATGATGGAAGTGGCTGCCTTTGCCGGATTCGACTTGTTGAAAAAAGCCTATAACGAGGCCGTCGCGGAGAAATACCGCTTCTTCACATACGGCGACGCGATGCTTATTATTTAGCTGTTAGCAATTAGCCATTAGCCGTTAGCTTAGTTGCTGCCAAGCTAATAGCTAACGGCTAAAAGCTAAAAGTCAAACAAGCAAAAAAACTTAAAATCTTAAATCTTTGAATCTTAAATAGTTAACAATAATGAACCAAGACGAATTTTTCAAGAAAATAACCGCTCATGCGAAGGAATACGGTTTCATTTTCCAATCGAGCGAAATTTATGACGGACTATCAGCCGTTTACGACTACGGCCAGAACGGCGTGGAGCTGAAGAAGAACATCCGTGAATATTGGTGGAAGGCGATGGTGCAGATGCACGAGAACATTGTCGGCATCGACGCGGCCATCTTCATGCACCCCACCACTTGGAAGGCTTCGGGCCACCTCGATGCGTTCAACGACCCGCTCATCGACAACCGCGATAGCAAAAAACGTTACCGCGCCGATGTGTTGGTCGAGGACTACATGGCCAAGATCGAGGAAAAGATTAATAAAGAGGTGGAGAAGGCCCGCAAGCGCTTCGGCGACGCCTTCAACGAGGAACAGTTTGTGACCACCAATCCGCGCGTGTTGGAGCACAAGGCCAAGATTGAAGAAATCAGCCATCGCTTGTATGGTGCCATGGAGAAAAACGACCTTGAAGCCATCAAGCAACTCATCCTCGACCTTGAGATTGTCTGCCCCATCAGCGGCACCCGCAACTGGACCGACGTGCGTCAGTTCAACTTGATGTTTTCCACCAAGATGGGTAGCGTGGCCGACGGCTCCGACACCATCTACCTGCGCCCCGAGACGGCACAAGGCATCTTCGTCAACTACCTCAACGTGCAGAAGACCGGCCGCATGAAGATTCCGTTTGGAATCGCCCAGACCGGTAAGGCTTTCCGCAACGAGATTGTGGCGCGTCAGTTCATCTTCCGTATGCGCGAGTTCGAGCAGATGGAGATGCAGTTCTTCGTACGTCCCGGTACAGAGCTTGAATGGTTCCAGCACTGGAAACAAGAACGCCTCGCTTGGCACCTCTCGCTGGGTCTGCCTGCTGAGAAATATCGCTTCCACGACCATGAGAAGCTGGCCCACTACGCCAACGCCGCCACCGACATCGAGTTTGACTTCCCCTTCGGCTTCAAGGAGCTGGAAGGCATCCACAGCCGCACCGACTTCGACCTCTCGGCCCATGCCAAATACTCGGGCAAGAAGCTCCAGTATTTCGACCCCGACACCAACGAGAGCTACACGCCTTACGTCATCGAGACCTCCATTGGCCTCGACCGCATGTTCCTCGCCATGTTCAGCAACGCCTACACCGAGGAGAAGCTTGAAGACGGCTCGGAGCGCGTGGTGCTGAAGCTGCCGGCTATCTTGGCACCTTACAAGGTCGCCGTGCTGCCGTTGGTGAAGAAAGATGGTCTGCCAGAGAAGGCCCGCGAGATCATCGACTCGCTGAAGGCCGACTTCATGTGCCAGTACGAGGAAAAGGATTCCATCGGCAAGCGTTATCGCAGACAAGATGCCATCGGTACGCCGATGTGCGTCACAGTGGACAACGACACCTTGGTCGACAACACCGTCACCGTGCGCGACCGCGACACGATGGCTCAGGTGCGCGTCTCGATTGACAACCTCCGCAACATGGTTTTCGACGAATTGAAGCCGAAAAAATGATGATTTTGCCCCTGTAGAGACGCAAGATTTTGCGTCTCTACATAGACAACCCCATAGACAACGATTGGATTTCGATTTTATAACAAATTAAAATCCAATTTTTTATGCTTTCATAGCTTTGCGAAATGATAGACAAGCCCTCCAGAGGGCTTGACAAACAGCTTTTTGCTTTGAGAATTGCGCTACCTTTGCATTGCAAACGTGAAAATAATATTCGAAACAAAATCAGAAACAAAAGTAGTCAACAACTCAAAACCTCAAAAGCTATGAAAAAGATAGTTTCAATCTTAGCAATTTGCCTCGGCTGCTTTGGCATCATAGAGGCGCAAACCATTCAAAAGCCTGAATGTGTCACCAAAAGGTACACTTATGGTGACATCTTCAACAACGATACCATTACAGAAGAAATGACACTAAGAGGCACCTTCCATTACAATGCCCAAGGGTTGGTTTCTTGTTATGAATGTTACATAGTTTACGGCAGCTATGGAAATGAGTATTACGACAAGCATTACTGGTATGACTATGCCCATCGTCTTACCAAATACTCATACGGCGGATATAGTGGCGGAGGATTATACGGTGTCGATAGTGTTTACTATGTGTATAATAATGACTTATTGTATTATACAAAAAAGCTTTATGTCAACAAATGGGGAGGATGGTACTACACTGATAGTGTAGCTTACCATTATTATGACGATGGTACCTTAAGTAGGAAAGAGCAATATGGCAGAAATCCCGATGATTTACACTGGCCCTCAGTCCCATATCTCGTCACCGAATTTGTCTATGAAGAAACGGAGTTGGAAAAGACAAAGATTGAAACACGATTCCGCAATGAAAGTATCGATGATCGTAAAACCACACATTACGACTTAAATGACAACATTTTGGACTTCCTCTATGAGAACTATAACGGATATGACTATTTGCGAGAGGGCTATACGACAACATACGGATATGACAACGGACTTTGCCAAACCAAAACACGCCAAAAATGGAGTGTTGAAAACAATTGTTGGGTCAACGATTCAAGCTTTGTTTTCCAATACAATGACATGGGCATTAGAACGGAAGCGGTGGCCCAAATCTGGGTTGATAACCAATGGCAAAACGTGCAACGAACCAGATGGGGAGTGGAGGAAGACGGAACCATGCTCAGCATCACATACGAGATTTGGACAGATAGCCTATTTGTCAACACCAAAAGGGTGGAATATCATTATGATGAAAACGGACTATGCATAAAAATAGATGGGCTAGTATGGTCTGACGAAGGCTGGATATTTGGAATGGCAGGAGTGAATGGGGTTGGAGGACGAAATGAACGCATTTTTTGGAACGAATCACTTAGTGCCGAAGACAAGCTGATTAGGGCTACTTCACACAGTTTCAGCAACATCACAATAACCTGGCAGACCGTATATGATGGTGTTGAAGAAAAAGAAGAAACAACCAACGAAAACGGCTTTGCGGTGTATCCCAATCCCGCCAAGGGCATATTGAACGTTTCTGTACGACTGCCGCAATGCGACAGCCCTACGGCGACCAAAAATGCCTACCGCATCACCAACCTCATGGGACAAACCTTGCTACAAGGCACACTTACCGCTGAAAACCAGCAGATTGACATTACCGACCTGCCTTCGGGAATGTATTTCATCAGCGTGGACGGACAGACGGTGAAATTTGTGGTGAGATAAACAATTACAGAATCCTAATACTATGAAAAAGATCATCGCGTTTTTAATCCTCTTCCATAGCTGCTTTAGCATCCTTGAAGCGCAAAACATCTGGGAGCCTCTTAGTCTTCCAGGTTCGCTCAGGGGTGTGAACACCCAAGGGGATTTATTCTGCATCAAGTACGCCTATCCTCTACATCTGCTACGCTCGCAAGACAAAGGTGAAACTTGGGAAACCGTGTTCACTGGCAGTTTCGGAAATTGCATCATCGGAGACAAAGGCAGGATTTTCCTGATAAACGACCGTATTGTCAATTACTCAGACGATAACGGTGACACTTGGTTGCAGACTTCACCTATAAACGAAGGCACCGGCTACAATCATTTCAGCAGCATGAGAATGTGTTCTCCCTCGAACGACACACTCGTTGGATGGGAGTCGCCTTATCTTACTTGGACACTTGATGGTGGTATTACTTGGGACTCGACACACATCGCCTTCATGGAAGACGACCAAGTAATCTCAAGCCTCCTTGTCAATGAAAACGGTGACGTATATGCCAGTATTTGGCGCCACATTGGACCTAACATTGGTGTGTACCACTCCACCCTTTCCGATATGCGCAACTGGGAACTCGTTGCCTTTGAAGGCATTGGCGTTAAAGATATGGCTTTTGATTCTGAAGGCAATTTGCTTTGCGGTGTTGATTTCGACGGCACCTTTTCAGGTTTTGAACATGTGCCTGGGTTTTATGCCTTTTGGGCTAACAATGTCGATGTCTCCGACAATGGCATCATCTACAAAACCAGTATTTCGAATGCAAACTCGGCGGTCCTGGCCTATTCCTTTGACCATGGCGAGCACTTCTACAACACCTTTGAAGGCCTTCCCATCTCTGAACTCGTTCCTACTGTCCTCTCCATTGGCTACGACAATCACTTGTATTTCGTAGGCAATGGGCAGTTTTGGAGGAGTATTTCCTATGCCGATGACATTCCAAGCATTTTCTCTTTGCTTTCTGATTGGTACTACGAAATCATCAACAACGACGGCAACATCACCTACCAACATCTGGAATATGTCGGCGATACGCTGTTCGATCGAGCAGGCAAACGTCCAAAGGTCATCGTGCGCAGCAATACGCACTACGACCGCAACTCCATCACCGAAGTCACCCACGAATACGTCTACGAGGAAGACGGCAAAGTGTATTGGTGGAACAAAACCACTGAAGAATTCACAATACTATACGACTTCTGGGCTAATGTAGGTGACCAGTGGGATATCAAGGTAGGGAGCGAAAGCATCACGGTCCATGTAAATGCCATAGACGACAGCTACGAGTATAACAACATGAATTACAGGGCGTTGTATATTACTGACGCAAACGACATTTTCAGCGGTACCATCATTTGTGGCATTGGCCATCTGACGAGTTTCTTCCCTGAAAAACTGATGATGCAAGGCAAAAGATTCCGTGTGGAAGGTTTACGCTGTTATTGGAGAAATGGCATCTTGGCCTACAAAAATGGGGAAAGGGATTGTGATGAGGTATATCAACAATATCATAACAGCGTTGTAGAACCTGCCAAAAACAGTTTCGCGGTTTATCCCAATCCTACTAACGGCGTTTTGTTTGTAGAGACACGGCATGCCACGTCGCTGCAAGCAGAAAACAAATACCGCATCACCAACCTGATGGGCCAAACCCTTCTGCGAGGCCACATCACCACTGAAAAACAGCAAATTAACATTGCAAATTTGCCTGCGGGCATGTATTTTATCAGCTTGGGTGAAGAAACCATGAAATTCGTGGTGAAATAAAGGGATGTCACAAAAACAGAAAAACGATGAAAACACAATATTTGATATGGGCATTCCTGCTGACAGCGGTCCTTCCAGCCTGCCAGCATAAGACACGCTACCTCAAAGAAGCCGAGATGCTATTCGAACAAGGCGTAGAACAGCGTGCCGCCAAGCAGTCGGAAGCGGCGTCCGAGTCGTTCAGCCAAGCGCTGTTGGCAATCAACCGCTGCGACCAAGCCCAACCCGAGGTGAAACAGCTGAAAGCCCAAATTGAGGACAATCTCGGCTTCATTTATTGGAGGCATGAACTGTTTTCAGAAGCTATGCCGCTGCACGAAGATGCTGCCACGCTGGCCCGTGAGCTCAACGACTCCACCCTATTGATGAACGCCCTGCGTAACTGCGGTAGGGCGGCGGCCTCGTTGGGCTACATTGACGCAGCTGAGCAATACTACGACGAAGCCCTCGCTTTTGCCAAAGCATTGAACGACAAGACAATGGAAAACGAAGTCCTTATGGAATCGAGCCGCGATGTGCATTTGGTGAAAGAGGACTACGACCAAGTGATTGAACGTGTCACCCGAGCCCGCGCCGCAGGTGCCAAAGGCGACAGCCAACTGACCTTAGGTTTGGCCTACTATTATCTGGAGCAGGACAGCCTCGCCTTCACCCACCTCAACGAAGCCACCAAAAACGAGATGGCCGGCGTGCGCATGTCGGCCTACCAATGCCTATATTACCTCTATCAGATTGAGGAAGACTATCAAAAGGCCTTGGAATGTCACGAGCTGTTCAACGAGAACATGATGCAAGCCGACAGCACACACCGCAGTGAACAGGTGCAGCGCATCAAGGCGGAATACGACCTTCAGGTGCAGAAAAACACCCTGCAAGCCGAGCAGAAGCTGAAGAGCCTCTATCTCTACCTCATCCTCGGTGGTCTGATGGTAGCCTTGGTGGTCGTGCTACTGCTTTTGCGACAGAAAACCCTGAGTGCCAAACTGAAAGCCGAGGAGATGAAGAACCAACTGGAGCTGGAACTGAAGAAAAACAAGGTGTACGTGACCGCCCTCGCCCTCACCGAACAAATCACCGCCTCGACCCTTGATTTCGACCTCAAGGACAGCGAGTGGGACGATTTCGTGACGCTTATCGACAAGGTTTACGGCAACTTCACGAAGCGGCTGACAGAAAAGTACCCTAACCTCACCAAGAGCGACCTACAAATCTGCTGCCTCACCAAGCTAGGCTTCAGCAACCAGGTCATCTCCATCCTGATGAACCTGCAAACCAACTCCTACGCCCGCCGCAAGTCGCGCATCAAGCAAGAGAAGATGAACGGCACGGAGGACGAGCGGAGTTTTGAGGAGATTATCAATGGGCTATAAGTCGATGGCTTTAGAAGCCATGTCATTCCTGCGGCGGCGGGAATCTATGGCTTCTAAAGCCCTGAATAAGGTCAAACTCTTTGAACCGCCTCCTATAGATTCCCTCTGACACACATACCTCTTGCTGGAATGACATAGGAGGCTAACTTCATTCGCCTACCCTAACCTTCATCCCATCGGAATACGCGCTAAACTCAGGCGCATACTGGCACTGGATCAAGGCGTAGCCGTTGTTTAGGTAGCCTTCCTTGGTTACGAACATGCTGTATTCCAACTGGTGTGTACCCTTGGGCAGACGCTCGATGAAGAACTCCATGTCGGTGTCAGTGTTGCTCTGGTAGTAACTCATGCGGTCGTTGTACTCATAATGCGAGATTTGCTCAATCGGCTCGAAACCAGCCGCACGGAGGTCTTTCACGAAGACGAAACTCATGTCTTGCTGACTCGTGAAGGTGATTTTCACGGTGAGTTTGTCGCCGACTTTCAGAGCTTGCTTCTCCACGGGAACGAGTTTCTTGCCCTTGTCGGTGACCGTTTCCACAAACAACTCGCGCTTGATAGTGAAGCCCGACTCGTCGCTCTTGACCTCGTCAATCGGGACGAAATACTGGCGGAACAGGCCACCCCAGACCAAGTGCGGGGTCGGGTTGTTCACGGTAAGTTGGCGCATGTCTTGGGTCACTTCGTTAGCATTCCAGCGGCGTTGGATGAAGCCCGTGCCGGCTACGCCACCTTCGGTGCTGATGGGCGTATTACCAAAGCGCAGCGTGACATCCTTACCCTCGGCAAACCAGTCGCTGCCGCGCATCAGCAGGGCGTAGATGGCATCGGCGGTGGAAGCGGAGTTCTCCCATTTGTTGGTTTGCTTTTGAGAGAGCAACCACACGCGCAGTTGGTCAATCATCTCTTGGTCCTGGTCGATTTCAGCAAAAGCCGCCATGATGTTGGCATGGGTGGCAATGTGCGACTCGAAGCTGAAGTATTTCTTCGGCCAGTACATGCCGATTTGCTCGTTCTTCTGCGCGCATTCCTTGAAGCTCTGAATCATCAGTTTGGCGGTCTTTTCGTTGCCGTTGCGGTAGAGCACCAACGCGCCCTTTGAGCGGTAGTTGAAATTGAACGAAGTCCATTCCTTGTCTAAGCTCTTGAGGTAGTAGTCCTTGGCCTTGGCAAAGTCTTTGTCGGAATTCTGCTCCTTGAAGAAACTCAAAGCGTAAAGTTCATTCAGCGTGCTGGATCCGATGGGCCAGTCCTTGCCTTTGCTGAAACGCTTCATGTAACGGTAGGTCTCGGCCACATCATATTCAAGGTAGCGCACAGCCTTGTCGCAGATGCTTTGCGCCGTGTTTTGGTCGGCTTTGCTCAGCGAACTCCACGCGCCCATCTTCTGTAACTTGCCGAAGCCACTGAGGATGTAGGTGGTGATGTAGGCACTCTCAGGCATACCGTCCATCCAAGGCCAGCCGCCATTGTATTTCTGCTTGTCCTTGATGAGTTTCAGGGCGTTGGTCTGCTGGTTACGGAGGGTGTTTACCTCGAAGAGCGTGGCGATGCGGTTGCGCTGCTCGGTCTCGCTCTTGGCCTCCAAAACCCACGGCGTTTCTTGCAGCATAATGGCCTTTAGGTCTTGGTCTTTTTCGAGTTGCGAGAGCAAGGCATCAGGCGTCTCAATCTGCCACTTCTTGAGGCAGTTCAAGAGGTGCGGGATGTGGTCGGCGATGTAGGACGAGAGTGTGTTGGCGTAGAACACGTAGAAGGCGGTCTCGGCACGGTCGGCTTTGACGTTGGCCAGATACGGCAAGGCCTGAACAGCGTACCAAACGGGGTTGGTGCTGAAGTTGAGCGTCAGGCTGTAGTCGCGTTCGTGGCTGTCGGGGTTAGCAATGGCCTCGAAGTCGAAAGTTTGCTCGGTTTCGGCCTTTACGGTGATGGGCAGGGTCTGCGTCATGAAGATTTCACTGCTCAGCACGGGCAGAAGGTGTTGCTCGGCATCACTGAACTGACCCGCGTAGGCCGTGAAGCGGAAGGCCAAGAGGCTCAAATCGTATTGTCCGGCCACCTTCCAGCGCACTTCCTTGCTGCGACCAGGCTGGATGGTTTCCATCGGAATGGTGGCATTGGAGACAATCATGTTGATGGGTTTCATTGTTCCCGCATCGAAGATTTCAAGTTTCGCCTTGGGCGTGACGGGTTCGTCGCCCGTATTGATGACGTTGGCCACAAACCACAGCGTATCGTTGTCGTACATGTAGCGCGGCATGTCGGCCATAATCATCACAGGCTTCGAGGAGGTGAAAGTGTAGTCCTTGCTGCCCGTCTTGCGGTCTTTGGTGTAGGCCATCAGCATCAGGCGCCAGCGTGTGAGTGCGTCGGGCATAGTGAAACTGAAGGTTGCGCTGCCGTCGGCATTGGTGCGCAGTTGCGGGAAGAAGAAAGCCGTTTCGTTGAAGTTCTCGCGTAGGGTTGGCTCGACAGGTTCTTCGGGTTTTTCGTCCTGGCCTCCTGATTCATAAGGATAAATGCCTTCTTGTTTCGTTACTTCGACCATTTCTTCAGCCGTAGCGTTTTGTGCCACCATGGAATTTTCATAATCCACTGTATTTGAAGACTTTTCTAACACTGCTCCAGCCATCATAGGTACTGATTCCTCAACATAATCATAAAGCACACGCCCACCTTTTCTGTAACGGCGCATTCCGAAGCCATAGCCGAAATCGAAGAAAGGCGCATCGGAAGGCAGGCTGAAGTTGAAGAGTTCTATGATTGTAAAGTAATCCAGCCCCGTGTTGGACGAGGTGAAACCATGTCTGTCGGTGCCGAAGCCATTAGCATAAACGCCTGTAGGCGACATGTTGAACCACCAATAATTTCGGGCAAACTCATCCAATGAGGCATCATACATTCCCGCCAGTAGAGCGGCTTCCAAAGGTTTGTCTTTGAAGTCGCGGACGGTCACTTCCCAAGTCTCTTCAGCACCGGGGTTGAGTTTGTCACGCACGGTGGCGAGTTTCACATCCAAGTCGTAGTTGTCAAAAGGTACGGAAACACTCAAACGGTCATTGTTGAAACTGTTTTCTTTCACAAAAACATAACGCCAAGCAAGGCCACCGCGATCTTGCTCGGTTACCTTATAAGTAAAGGTCTGCACACTGTTGCTGAGGGTGATTTTTTTGTCCATTCGAATTTCATCGCCGTGGAGCAGCTGCAGCCAAATGTCCACATCCTTGGCCGAACTTCCGATGCTGAAATGGATTTCGTCGCCGGGATGGGCGGTCGATTTGTCCACATCACTCCAAACAATAGCGGTATAAGGCATCTTTTTGGCCTCGTTCTCGTAAACGGTGAATTCCTCCGTCGTAACGGCCAAAGGATCGTCCAAACTCTTCAGTTCAACGACATATTCTCCAGGTTCCAAAGTCTTGCCTTCCAAGAACTTGGCCTTGTCGTCCACCATAATTTCGGCCTCATCGACCAAAGTCTTGGTTCGCTTGTCGTAGAAACTGTATTCAGGGAAGAGTTTGTTCAATTGTTCATCGCTAAGCAATTGTCGGTCAAGGACTTCCAAATGTTGCATGGCTTCAAAATAATTAATCTTGGCAAGGTCATCATAGCGGTAAATCATCCTTGAAATTCGGCTCTTGGCGGGTTGCCAACTGAGGTTGCTCACGCTGATTTGGTACTTTCCGATGTCTGATTTCTCAATGGTGCTGGGCAAATCGGTGCTGATGGCGATTTCGTTGTAGCCCGCACGGATGCTATAGGTGTCGGCGTGGGTCTCGCCCTGCTTGCTCGTGGCGGTCACCTCGATTTCGTAGGTGAACATAGGCTGCTTCTCGGGAGCGATGGTCTTGGAAGGCTTCAGGTTAAAGGTGATGGCGAACTTACCGTTCTCGTCGGTGCGGGCCTTGCCGTGGGTGATTTGTTCGTCCTCAACGACTGGGTACCACCACCACCAGCAACGCCATGGGAAGGAGGTTTTGCGGACAACACGATAGGTGTATTCCACATCGTCCAAGCCAAAACCAGCGTAGGCTTTCACGTCGCCACGCACCGTAACTTCTTGGTTGAGTTTGTATTGCTCTTTCGGACGTTCAAAGTTGACCTCGAAGGTCGGGCGTTTGTATTCCTCCACGCGAATGGTGGTGCTGCCACGGTTGGCATTGAGGTGGAACACGCCGTTCAGCCTGTCGGTAGGGATGACGAAAGAGCCGCTGAACGAGCCGTATTCGTCGGTGCTGAAGTTGGCCGAAGTAATCTCTTGCCAGTTGGCATCGCGGAAAGAAACCTTTTCTGAGTAATGGTTTACAAGGCTCAAGTCCTCACCTTGGCGGCGGGTCGTAATGCCTTGGAAATAGACGGTTTGTCCGGGACGATAGATGGCGCGGTCGGTGAAGAGTTTCGTTTCGTACACCTCGTTGTTGTTCTTGTACTGCTCATTGAGGCGGAAGTGCCTTTCTGAAAGCAGGTTGTCATCTCCTTTGCGCAGGTTGATGCCAAAAGAGTTGTTGCTGCCCACTTTCCCATCAAGCACGACGCGACCGTTTTTGTCGGACTTCATCGTGGCAAGGATGATGGTCTTATGTTCGCGGGCTTTGTAGTCCCACTCGCGACGGTAGAGTTCCACGGTGACACCTTCCACGGTTTTTCCCGTTTTGCGGTCAACGGTCACCACGGTCATTTTTTCGTCCTTTTGGTCAACGATGTAACCGATGTTGGAGACTTGGAAATTGAGTACCAGCGTTTTATCCTCGCTCTTGATGCCTTGTTTGGTGGTGGCGGTCAGGTAGTAGATGCCTTCCTCCAAGGCGGGCAAGGTAATCAAGGTGCTGTGGCTGCAATAGTCGGTTTCGGCGGCCAAGATGAGTTCTTGTTCCGCAACAAGCAACTTTTTGTTCAATTCTTTGAGCAAGTCCTCCTTTTGCATATTGTTCAATTTGCTCAACTCTTTCTCGCTGACTTTCACGATTCTATAATAAGGTGCGGTCGTGTTTTTGTATTCCAGCACGGCAGGAATAGCCTCGTTGGGCAGCTGTACCGATTTCAGCGTGATGTCGATTTGCGGCTCCTCAATGTGCTTGATGAGGTTTTCGCAGTTCTTCGCGCCTTTCGACTTTGGGAACTTGGCGATGGCCTGCTTGCACATTGTCTTGGCTTTCTTGTAGTTGTCGAAATAGGTGCTGTCTTCGCTGTTACTCTCGTACTGGCTCATCATATTGCCCGCAATCAGGGAAGTGATTTCGGCGGAAAGCGGATTGTCCTTGTGCTGTGCTTTCAAGTCTTCCATTGCGGCTTGATATTGGGCATCCTTCTGCAAGATGGAGTTGACGAAGCCAAAACGCTTGAAGTCGTTGTAAATCAACACATCCTCTTTCTTATTCCTGAGGTTGAAAGCAATGAGGTCTTGGTAGATTTTCAAGCATTTGGTGAGCGGATTGTCGGTCGTGCCCAAGTCGGCCTTTACGAAATCCTTGGCGGGAAGCCACCATTTGTCGGTGTCGCCCTCGGCATCGTCGGCATTGGCTTGTTCCTGATAGTATTTTGCCACGCGGTGGAACATAAATTCGAACAACGAGGCTTCATAATTAATGTAATCCTCGTTGTTGTTTTTGTTCTCATACAACACCATGAAATCTTCGGTCTTGGACTTTTTCAATGCCTCGATGGGCTTCAAAGCCTCGGCATAATGCTGGTTGATGCGCGTTTTGAAACTCTCCTTGTCCCAATATTTCATCTCCACCTTTGAAAGGTCGCCGTCGATGGGTAAGTTCTCGTTGACGCGCCATTCGTTTTGGTCCAAATACTCGGCGTAGGCGTGGGCGATTTCCTCGTGCAGCAAGGCATTGTGCACCTCATCCAACTGCCCGACCTTGGTCTCAATGTACTGGATGAAGGCCTGGTCGGGATCTTCCTCCACGGTGAATTGGTAAATCTTTTGCCGATAGAGCCAAGTCTTCAGCAGTTGGGTTGGGTTGTTGTCCTTCGAAGCTTGTTCCTCGATGGCAACAAGCTCTTTTTCAGCCGATTCCGGCAGGTTTTTCTCAAGGTTTTCCTTTACTTTCTTCCACATAGTCTCATAGTTGTTTTTAGGCGTTTTGGGATTGTCGGGCGTTTTGTCAGGCGTTGCAAATGCCAACAGGCCGATGGCCACTAAGGCCACAGTCGCGATGATGATTCCGGTGCGTTTCATATCGTATCTTGTTTTATTGTTCGTTATTGTAGGAGATTCCCTGCGGGAATGGAGAACCATTTGTGTTGCTTACTGCGGCGGCTTTGTAACGTTTACATTCAGAAGGCTCTACAAGCCGCCGCCTTTTAAACACATGACCAATTCCATTCCCAACGGGAATCTCTCATGTCTTATTCAACGCAAAATTAGCAAATATCGTGCAAAACAATTCCGTTTTTAGTGTTAGAAATTTAATTATCTTTGCACTCGGAAAAAAACACATTCAACGAGCACAATCATGGTAGCAATTGAACACTGTACAGAGAAGGATGGTACAAATAAAAGCGCTGGTGATTTTGAATTGCTTGTTGGGAATATTCAGTCAGCGAGCAAAGCATTACAAGAAGACGCCCGTATGGTTATCAATCGGAACGTTACGGCGAGAGCTTGGCTGACAGGATTCTATATTGTGGAATATGAGCAACATGGTAACGACAGGGCAAAGTATGGCGACAAATTGTTGAAACGTTTGGCAGAACGACTTGATGATAAAAGTTTGGGGTTGGCTAGTTTGAAAAACTATAGGCAATTCTATCTCTATTATCCTGACTTGGCACATCCTATTGCAAAGTATTTGCAGCAAAAGATTCAGAAAAGCCAAACATCGTATAGCTTTTCTGAATTAACAGATAATCAGCAATTTGAAAAAAGCCAATCACTGATTAGCCTTTTTCAGCAACAAAGCAATCAAAGAATTACAAAAAGCCAATCACCGATTAGCCTTTCCGACGAGCCAGAATCTGATGCCATTTCGAAGGATGGGTTTGCTATGCAGACTGCAAATGGAGATGTGATGGCGGCTCCACAGATGTTGTTTGATAGTTTATCTTTCACACACATAGTTCAATTAATACATATCAACAATCCTTTGAAACGAGCTTTTTATGCCATCGAAGCTATGCGTGGTCCTTGGAGTGTAAGAGAACTACAGCGCCAAATAGATTCCAACTATTACGAGCGTAGTGGCTGGAGCAAAAAGCCGGAAATGCTGGCAAGCAGAGTGAACGAAAAGGCAGAAAAACCATCGTTCCGTGAAGAACTTAAGTCACACTACATTTTTGAGTTTTTGGGACTTGCAGCAAAGGATGTCGTTGAAGAAAATGAACTGGAACAGGCTCTTATAGACCATCTTGAGGAGTTTATGCTTGAATTGGGTATGGGTTTCTGTTTGGAATTTAGGCAAAAGAAACTGCTCATCGACGACCGCTATTTCAAAGCGGATTTGGTGTTTTATCACCGTATCCTGAAATGCCACTGCATCGTGGAGTTAAAAGCACATCGATTGGACTATGCCGATATGGCACAGCTTAACATGTACATTGAGTACTACCGTCGCCATTATATGCAGCCTGACGACAATCCACCAGTGGGCTTGCTGCTTTGCACAGAATATGGTCAGGAGATGGTGGAATACGTGACTCCAAACATCGACCCAAACGTTTTCGTAGCCCAATACGAACTGCAGTTGCCGAGCAAGGAAAAGATAAAAGAATTCCTAATGAAGGAGAACAAAGGATAAGAAAAGTGAGGTTTGAATAATTTTTTTGCCGCGTGAAAACATTAGAGCAAATCATCCACCCCATCGCCGCCGAATTAGCACAGTTTGAAGCTTTTTTCGAGCAAACCATGAAGGCTGAAACCGAGCCCATGAATTCCATCATGCAATATGTGCTTGACTCAAGAGGCAAACGCCTACGACCCATTTTGGTGCTACTCAGCGCGAGACTTTTGGGCGAAATCAATGAACAGACGTTGCGTGCCGCCACTTTCGTCGAGATGGTCCACAGCGCAACATTAATCCATGACGATGTGGTTGACAACGCAAACCAACGAAGGGGCAAGGCCTCAGTGAAGGCGGAGTTCGGTAACCTCTCTGCGGTATTGGCAGGCGACTACCTCTTGGCCAAGGCGATGCTGCTCCTCTCCCACCCCATCGACCATGCTATCCTGCGAGAAATGCTCAACACCACGGCCGCCATGAGCGAAGGGGAATTGATACAGGGGTCTGTAGGGCTGTCGTATCACGGCAGCCGCAGTGATGCAAATCCGCAAACAAGGCTGCCACAGTGTGACAGCTCAACAGCCCAATATTTGGACATCATCACCCGCAAGACCGCCCTATTAATGCGCTCCTGCTGTGTTGCAGGCGCCCTTTCTGTGAATGCTTCGCCCGAACAAGTCCAGCAAATCGCTGACTTCGGCCTCAATTTCGGCATCCTCTTCCAGCTTCGCGACGACCTTATCGATGGCGAGAACATGGAACACGCCCGGACTTTGTTGCCCACCTATTATAATAAAGCTTTGAAAGCCTTGGAAGGCTTTCCTCCTTCGGAAATCGCTGCTGCATTGCGTGATTTGACCGTGTTTTGTGCGGAACGGGAATCTTAAGTCGTTTTCCATAGATTACACCCGCACACACATACCTCTGCTGGAAATCGAAGATTGGCTTCGCCGAATGCAGAACATTTCGACGGAGTCAATGACATGGAAGGCTAGCTTCTATAAAAGCTCAAGCAGACTTTAGAAAGCATGTCACCCCTGCCTTAGTTGCAGGCCTCAACAGGTGTGTCAAGCCCGCGCTAGCCATGTGGACAAAGGCATGAAAGTGTGTATTATTTTTCCATTTTTTTGATTTTCCCATTATTTGTTCATATCTTTGAAGCCTCAAAAGACATAAAAAACATGAACATGAAAGTTTACCATTTTATTCACTAAAAACCTTATCACTATGAAAAACAAAGTTTTACACTTCCTTTTCCTCCTCCTATGCACTGCCGGAGTGACGAATTTGGTTGCGCAATCCTTCAATGAGGGGATCCTCTATTACACCGTCAATGCCGATGGGACGACCGTGACGGTGAAACTCAAGTCAGGCGCTACCTCCTCGGGCTCGCTTTCCATCCCCAGCACCGTGACCTATAACGACAACACCTACACCGTGACCGCTATAGCCAATTACGCTTTCTATAACTGTAGCGGCTTCACTGGCACTTTGACCCTCCCGAACACCTTGGTTACGATAGGCAACTATGCCTTTGGTTCATGCACCCATTTCGTGGGTTCGCTGACCATCCCCAATTCCGTGACCACGATAGGTAACAGTGCTTTCAGTTATTGCTCCTCATTCACAGGCGTGCTGACCATCGGCAGTTCCGTGTCCTCAATAGGTAATGAGGCTTTCAAGAACTGCACCAACCTGACTTCCATAATGGTATATCCCGAGTCGGTGCCTACCATGGGTACAGACGTGTTCCTTAATGTGCCAACGGACATTCCGGTGACGGTGCCATCCGTCTCATTTGCAGACTATCAATCGGCCTCCGGCTGGAGCGACTTCACCAACATGCACTGCATGGAAACGCTGACCGTGTATGATGGCACGTTCTCCAGAAACACTGTCCCCGCCTACATCTTCTATTTCGACGACTTCACCAGGAGCCAGTTCGTCATCCCTGCCGAGGAATTGACGGAGATGATAGGCACACCTATCAGCAGTATGACGTTCTATACCACCAGTAGCAATGTGCCCTACACCACGGTAAGCCCTGCCGACGTCTACCTGAAGGAGGTGAATTACACCTCGATTAGTGCCTACGAGCCCAAGTCGTCTGCCACCATCGTCTATAGTGGCTTTTTCGACATCGTGAGCACAGTTAACGGTGGTAAAATGACCATCAACTTCAGCACGCCCTTCACCTACCAAGGCGGCAATCTCTTAGTGGGCATAGAGAACACCGTTAACGTGGATTATAAAAACATTTATTTCTATGGTCAAACGGTGAATGGAGCATCCATTTCTGGTTCAAATACCACTAGCTTGGATAACGTGCAACCCACCCAGCGCAACTTCATCCCCAAGACCACTTTCGGCTTCACTCCCGCTTGTGACCCCAAGAGTTTGCCCTACGCATACGGCTTCGAAGATCCCGATGAATTCGAATGCTGGACCATGCTGAATTGCGATGACGGTTCAACCATCTCCAATAGCTCCGCTTACGAAGGACAATATGGCTTTGGTTTCCATTGGAACTACACTCCGCCTCAATACCTCATTTCACCTAAGTTTGATGGAACCACAGGCATGAACGTGTCGTTCAACTACAAGAACGCTTCGAACAACTGGCCTGAGACTTTCCAAGTGGGTTATTCCACAACCACAAAATCGCCTAATGCCTTCGTTTGGGGCGAGGAGGTGACTGCCAATGACCAATACACTTGGCAGCTTTATGAAAAGATTTTCCCCACAGGCACCAAATATGTCGCTGTCAAACTCACTTCTTCCGACGAGTATTATCTTTACCTCGACAACTTCAACTTCGAACCGGTCTTTTCGAGTATCTTCCTCACCGACGGCTACTGGAACGACGGCGACAACTGGGATATCGGCGAAGTGCCCGAAGAAGGCAGCGATGTCATCATCCAAGCCGATGCTGTCATCCCCGAAGGTTATACTGCATACGCATGGGATGTTACCCTCGACGGCGGCAGCATCACCGTTGAAGACGGCGGCCAACTTTGGCATCGTACAAGCGACCTTGTGGTCACCATGAAGAAAAACATCGTAGGCTACGGCAACGCGAACAACCAGGACCACTATTACCTGCTGGCCTCCCCGTTCATTGAGGACATACCTGTACCGACAGCAATGACCTCCCCAGGCTGCGACTTGTATATGTTCGACGAGAGCGAGCCGAATGCCGAGTGGCGCAACAACCGCGATACGCCCATCGACGAGCTTGTACAGCCATATGGCTATCTTTTTGCCAGCCCCAATGACCTGGAGCTATCGCTGACGGGCAGTACAAAGATGTCAGGCTCTTATAATCTCCCCAATGTGCATTATTATGAGAATCCAAACAACAACTTCAACGGATGGTACCTCTTGGGTAATTTCCTCACCTGCGACGTTTATATCTACAGGCAAGACGATGACGGCGAATACATACCGATGGAGCTCATGGTCTAC
>JAEEGK010003842.1_pt1 | contig 37129 bp, 24 predicted proteins | sample 8958771 | NCBI WGS metagenome assembly JAEEGK01 (sample SAMN16246547, study PRJNA631951) | gut metagenome | biome: gut microbiome; feature: rumen; material: SC-attached | host: Bos | place: Iran: Karaj | collected 2018-10 | reverse complement strand
CTTCTTTAGTAAAATCAGATATACTTATTGATTTATTAAAGTAAAATTGTTTTATTTGATTTGAAATTTTTATTAAATCTTGAAATTGAGAAATTTCCTTTTTAAATTTTTCTTCTACTTTATATATATCAAAAAATAATTTCGTAAATTTTTGCTTTGAATTTAGAAAGTTTGTTAAACTATTTATGTAATTATCAATTGGGTTCATCATTAAATCATATATTATTGGATCTACTTGAATATTTGTTATTCTTGCTATGAATATTACTTTAAATAATTCTAAGTTTTGTTCTGCATTTTTTCCTTCTTTAGAAAAAGAAAATAATTGTCTTTCATTTTCTTTTATTTTTTCTATTTTCTCTTCGAAATTTCCTTCTTCATCTATTATTAAATTATTAAAAGTTCTATCATTATAATATAAGAAACAAGTTAAAAATAATTTTTGAATATAATAACTAATTTTAACTCTATGTTCTTTTTTTTCTAAAAATAATTTTTTAACTCTTATAATTTTAATAATCATTGAAATTTTAGATAATATTTTTTCAATGTACATTTCTCTTTCTTCCAAATCATCAAAATCTAAATACATTAAGATAATAAACCATTTAATAAACTCTAAAATTAATTTAAAGGAATATTCTCCTTCGAAAAAAGTCATTGTTTTAGGAATAGCTCTATCAAATAATTTATTAAAAAATAATTGAGTAATTCCATAAGGTTCTAAGATTTCAAAAAAAGTACTTTTTTTCATTTTATAAAATAATCTATGAAAAGGAGTTAAATTTTGTATTGAATTACCAAAATCAAATTTTTTTTTAATGTCAGTTGAAGGATAAATAATAAATTTCCTAACGAAATATAAAGCATAATATTTATATCCATTTATTCTTTCTGAATTAATAGAAACAAAAGATCTAAAAAATTGTTTATCAAAAAATTCATAAAAGCCATCTCCCATTAATTCCTTAAATCCAATTAAAAAATTATAATCTATTCTTTTATATAGTTTAATAACTTCTTTAACTAACAATAAATTTTTTTCAGCTCGATTGAAATTTTCATCGTAAGTAATTTGTGAAGAAGATCTTTCTTTAAATCCATCATATAAAGAATTAATAGGATAAATAAATTCTCTTCTTAAATCTTTATCTTTAATAACAGTATAAAAGATACTTCTAATATTAAAATGTTTTTCATTAGGATCAGTGATAATATACAATAACATTTCAACAGCTAATTTTTTATTATTTTGTTTAGTAACGCATTTAGTACATTCACATTTTTCTAAATTTCCATAAATAAATTTAAATTCTTTAGGATTTTTATCATAAATACATCTATCATTTTTTTGACCGTGAATAAACATCTTATAACAACCATAACAATAATTTTTATCCGAATTAATATCTTGCATGTAACCATTAAACCCTAATTTTTTTGAAATAAATTCAAAACAACAAGTTTCATTAAGTTTGACATTAACACCACTTAAATTAACATGATTAACTTTATGATCGAATTCAGCACATGTACAAAGATGATCATAAACAGTTAACAAGGAAGATTCAGCTTCTTCTATTTTTTGATGTCCTTTATGACATATGTGAAAACATCCTTCACATATTTTATTTCCCATTTCTGGACATTGAATACATTTATAAAATTTTTCTAATCCCTTTTTAAATATGTTTGTTTTACACATTGAACATTGATCTAATTTTTTAGATTCTTTTGGCATTAATATTTGATATGAATGAAAAGAGTCATCGTTATTATATTTTTTCTTCTTTGATGCTTCTGCTTTTTCTAAAGGAACGTTTTGAGAAGTATTATCCTTTTGACTTTTACTTAGGGCACTGTTACTAATGAAACTGTCACTTGAATCTTGATGAGATTTTATCATTTTTTTTTTTAAATTTTTTTATATTTTTTTTTCCGATGATGGGATATTAAAAATATTATTATTTAAGGATTTTTTAGTATATAATATTAAGTTATAATCTCTTTTTGATTTCTTGTTAATTATTTAATATTTAAATCTTAGGTTTTATTTAGGTTAAAAGGAAATATAATTTATTTGTGGTATTTTGTAGGAATATTAATATTATAAAATTATTACTTCCTTATTAATATTTATTAATATTAATCATTAAATTTTCTTTTATTTAAAAATCTTAACAAAATTTGACAAATTAAAATATTTATTCTTTATTTTAGTTAAAAAAAAAAATTTATTTTTATATAGTTTATTTTATAATTTTATGCATTAAATAAAATAACATTTAATCATTAAAAATATCTATTACTAATAATATATTATTTAGAATAAATAAATAATGTTTGTTTTTTTAAAAAGGATTTAATTGTCTTTTTTATTTGAATATTTATTTTTCAAAAAAAAATCATAATCAACTGAATTAAAATTAACAATATTTAATTCATTATAATGTAAATTAAACAAAAAATTTTCAACTTTACTTATATTTTTCTTTAAATAAATATCTTTTTTATCAATAACATTTTGAAGACTATTTAATTTAATTAAACTAAACCATTTATTAACATCTAATTTAAAAGGTAAAATACCAATTAAATTAAAATTAAATAAATAATAAGTTAAAAAGGAAGTATGATTAAAATGATTATTATAAGGATTCCATGAAATTGAAAAAAAACTTTTTTCTAAATCAATATCAGAGAGTTTAATAATAAAATTAGAATTTGAAAAAGGATAAAAAATATTTTTAATTTGTTCATTTAAAGAACTTCTTAAAAAAGGAGGTTTACATTCATTAAATTCAATTAAAATATATTTATCATATAATATAGTTTTAGTATTTTCAGAATAAAAATCATTAACTTGAAAATAATTATTTAAAGTATTATTATTCTCTTCACTATTACTTCTTGTTGATGCTGAAAGTCTAAATTCTTTTAAACCATTTAATTTATTATTTATTATTTCATATAATTCTTTGTTTTTAATATATATTATCATTGATGATAATGAAGGAGAAAAAAATAATTTATTGTAATTTCCTTCTTCATTTATTATTGGTATTAAAAGACCAAAGGAACTTATTCTTTCAAACATTTGGAAATTATTTTCTAAAGGTATTAAATTATTCATTTTAATTTTTGGAAATAAATTTTTCATTGTTTTTTTAAATATTATAAAATTTGAAAGATAATTTGATTTTGTTTTAAATATTTTATATATTTCTTTAGAAAAATTATTTTCTTCATTTATTATTATTTCTTTTGTTTTTAAATCTAAATTTTCTTTTTCATTTTCTTTTAGAATATTTAAGAAATTATTTTGTATTTTTTTTCTTGGAATATAACTTCGAGTAACATTAATATTTAATTGATTATTTAAATAATCAAAATTCTCAAGAGATAGAATTTCATTTTTTTTATTTAAAATATCATCAATAATAAACGTTTCCTTTTTAATTGAATCAGTTATATTTATTGCAATAAATAATTTTAATAAAATAAATTTTTTAGTTATTATTGAATTAAAATTTGATTTTAATGTTTCAATATTAATTAAATTTTCTCCATTATTCGTTGAAAATAAAATACCTATATTAGGTACTTTTATTAAAGGAGTAAAAAATTTAGATGCGAATCTAAATAATTTTTTATTTTTATTATTTAATTTTAAATAATCATTCTTATAATCTTCAATTCTATTTTCAATAGATTTAATTAATCGTTTAGGTTCAATTGAAAAAAAAATATCATTTTTTAATAATTGACTTAAATGAACTATTCCATTGAAAGAACATTTAATTTCTCTTTCAATAAATGATTTATTTATTGTTTTAAAATATTTATTATTTCCTTTATAATTATCTAAGTCAAATTCAATTAAAATACAAGAATTATTTTCATATTTATTTAAGGTAATATCATTATTAAATATTGATATTTCATTATTTTTATCATTGTTATTAATAGGAAAAGTTATATTTTTATTTAAAATTTTATTATCTTCTAAATTATTTTCAAATAGTTTTTCTAAAGTTAATTTATTATTAATATTTATTCCTTCATTTTCTTCTTTTTGTTTTAATAAAGAAATAATTTGATTACTTGAAATATTAGGATAAAAATAAGTATTATTATTTATAAATTGATATCCAACAAAAGTTTTTCCTTGTTTAATAGTTAAATTTAATTTATATTGAGTACAATTAATTAAACATTTAATACTATTTTCATTATGTTCGTTTCTTTTGTTTGCTTTTATTTCTGATTTATTATTATATAACATATAATTGAATTCTCCTTTTATTTTTTGAGATATATTTTTTCCATTTTTTATATTCTCACTTTGGTCTTTTATAAATGAGTTCATTATTTTTTTATTAATAAATTTAATTTAAATTTCTAACATTTTTACTTTTAAATCAACTTCTTTTTATAATAAAAAAACATTATTAAATAATTATAAATTTAATTTTAAATGTTTGTTTAAAAATAAATATTCAACAAATGAATTATGTGAAATCAAAAAATAAATCAAAAATTTTTAAAGAAAATGAATTACATATAATAAATATAATTCAAAGTAGTAGAAAAAATAAATTAGAAAATCCTTTAAATAATTTATTACATGATTATAATAAAGAAGGAATAAAAAGAAAGAAAAGAAATAAGGAAAAATTATCAATAAATTCCTCAACAGGAATTTTTAGAAAAAAAGTAGAAAAAAAAAGTAAAAGCAAAGAAAAAATAAAACAAATTTTTAGTGTTAAAAGTCATAATAATGAAATAAACATTAGATTATCATTATCAGAAAATAATAATTCAAATAGTTACATTAATAATACTAATACTAAAAATACAACAACTTACGAAGAAATAATAAAAGAAAAGGATTTATTAATATCAAAGTTAAAAAATGAAATTAAAATTAATAATGATATTTTAAATAAGATTAAAGATTTAAATATTAATAATTATAATAAATTTAATTTATCAAAAACTAAAAGTTCAAGTAATATTTCAACTAAAAATTCTAATAAAGGAATTTTTATATTTACTGATTTAATTAATCAAACTAAAAAAAATAAAATACATACTCCGAGATATACAAGTAGAATTATAATAGAAACTGAAAATGTTAAAGTTAATAAATTTAATCAAAAAAAGAAAAAAAAATATAAAAGGAATTTTACTGGTATTTGTAATAAAAGATTAACTTATCATAATAGTGATTCTAATTTAATGAATTTTTATATAGAGAATAATATTAATCAAGGTTTTTTAAATAAAGAAGATTATTCTAATATTTGTTCTTCTATTTTAGAAAAAACAAAAAGAATATGTTTAAAATTTAAAAAATTTTATGATAAAAGTAATACAATAAATTCAACTTAAATTTTTTATTTTTTATTTTGAATATTAAATTAATTTTTTTCAACAAATTTATTGAAATATATAATCAAAAGTTTGTTGAAAATCCCAGTTATGGTCTTTTAATATTTTTTTTAATGTTTCATCAGTATAATCTTTTTTTGATAAAGCATATTCTTTTCTAAATTCATTTACTTTTTTAAGTTCTTTATCTTCTTCACATAGTAAAAAAATTTTTATAGGTTTACCATAAATAATTTCATCAACAATAAAATTTAAATTAATAGTATACTTTCCAACAGCAATTTGTTCAATTCCTTCAAAAATACAAAGAACATTATCACTTGCATTTGGTTTTAATGGTTTTATTTTTATTTCAGGACATCTTAAATCAGATTGTTTATCACAATATAATTTTGTATCATCACTCCATTTATTTTTTCCAATATTTTTTATTGAGATATCAAAAGTGATTTTAGATGTTGAATTTTGCAAAAATCTCTTAATATACACTGTTTTGTCTGTTTGATATATATATTTAGAATCTTCATTTTCATCTGCATGTTCATAAATAATTGAATCATTATGAATGTCTTTTTCTAAATCATCTTTTGTTTCATAATCTATTTTTTCTGTTATTTCCTTATAATAATCATCATTTTTTGATCCATATAAAGGATTCTGATCTACAGATTCATCTAAAAAATCTAGGTTATCATCTCCTTTATTTGTTTCTTTATTTGTTTCATTATTATTTATATCATTTATATTAATATTTGGAATATTTTCTTCATCTTCTTTTATTAAAATAAATTTATGTTTATGTGTTTTTTCCATATTATTATTTACAAAACATTTTTCACATAAATTGAGGTTTGAACATTCAGTACATTTATATCTAATTCCAATTATTGGATTCATTAAACATAAATCGCATTTTATTCCTTTATTATTTGAATTATTTGTTAATTTATTATTATCTATATTTTGGTTTTTTATTTTAATATCATTTTTTAATTGTTCATATTTTTCTTTTATTTTATTTTTCTCACTTATTTCTGATTTAATTTTCTCATCTTTTGAAATTTCTAATCTTTTCATTTCTGTTTCTAACTGAGAAATTCGATTTTTTAAATTTTTCATTGTCTTTGAATCTTCTTCTAATTTTTTTGTTTGTTTCTTATAATAATCTGTTTCTTCTTTCATTGATGAAATATCTTCATTTAATGATTTATTTTTATTTATTTCATTATTATATTTTTCATATAATTCTTCATTATCCTTATTTGATTTTTCGAGTTTGTTTTTTAATAATGAAATTTCCTTATTGAAAGTTTCGTTTTGTTGTTGATTAATTGATTGTAATTTGGTATTTTCTTCTTTTAAAAGTTCTTTTTCATTATTTTCTTTTATTTTTATTAGATTTATTTCTTTATTTAAATTTTCTTTTTCTTTGTTTAAAGATTCATTTTCATCTTTTAATTGTGATATTTCTGAATTCATTTGTTGAATGTCTTCACTTAAATTTTGATTTATTATATCATTGTTTTTCTTTTCATCTTCTAATTTTTTAATTTCTTCATTTAATTTCTCTTTTTCTTTATTTTGGATTTTTTCATTTTCTTGAATTAATTTTCGATATTCTTGATTTTTTCCTTTTAATTCAGAAATTTCTTTGTTTAATCTTTCTTTTTCTTTTACAAAATCTTGATTTAAATTTTCATTTTTTTCTGTTAAAACAGAAAATTCTTGTTTTAATAATTCATATCCTTTATTATTTTCATTTAATTGAAAAATATCTTGTTTTAATTTTAAAATTTCTTGATCTTTTTTATTTAAGTCTTCATAATTTTTATTTAATGATTCATGATGAGAATTTAGTATTTCATTTTGTTTAGTTAAATTTTCATTTATGGAACTTATACTATTTTCATAATTAAAGATTTTTTCATTATCTGAATTTATTTTTTCTTGAACTAATTGCATAAAGGAATTAATTTCTTTGAATTGATTAACAATATAATTATTAAAATTTTGATCTTCTTTTTGATTTAGATTATTCTCATTTTTTAAATTGATTTTTTCATTTTTCTTTAAATCTTCTAAATTTTTTTCATCATCTTGGTTATTTGTTTTATTTAATTTCTCTTCTAAAATAACTTTTTCATTTTCATGTTCTTTTAATTTAAGATCTTTTTCTTTTAATTTATTAGATAAATCTTCAATAATTTCTTCATTTTTCTTTAATTTACTTTCTTGATCATTTAATTTTTTTTTTAAATCTTCAATTAAATTTTCACTTTCTTTTAATTTGTTTTTTAAATTTTCAATTTCATTATTTGTAAGATTTTTATTAAATTGATTATTTCTTTCAAATTTTGGTTCAATTTTTTTTTCTTTTATCTCATTTTCTAAATTTTTAATTTTTTCTTCATATTTCTTTATTATATTATCTTTTTCTGACAATAATATTTCATTTATATTGTTTTGTTTTATGGATTTATCTAATTGCAATTTTAAATTTTTGTTTTCATTTTTTATCGCTATATTTTCTGAAATCAATTTTGCTTTCTCATCAATTATTACTTTTATTTTTTTCTCTAATTCTAAATTTTTTTTTTCTAATTCATTTCCAAATTTTTTATTTATATATATTTTATTGTAGTAATAAGGATTTTTGGACATATATTCTAATATGGTTTTAAATTCTTTTTCATTGTTGAATTCTTGAGTAAAATTATTTTTTCCAACAAACTTAAATGTATAATAAGATAGATAGACAGACCAATTAAAAAAACCTTTAATTTCTTCACACATTTCTAATAAATTAGTTAAATTTTTTGGAATATCAGTATCATAACTATATGTATTAAAAAATAATTTCATTTTCCTCATTGTTTATTTAATTTCGAACAAAAAATTAAAAATAAAATATAAAAAATTATAATCTTTAATTAAAGTATTAAATTAATAAAAAAATTATTTCCATTATATTAAAGTAAATAAATAAATAATAACAATTCTAAAAAAATTAAAAAAAAATTCCAAAATAAAAAAAAAATGGGAGTCTGTACAAGTTCAAAAATGACTAATCCAAAAGATAGAATAAATTACCCAACAACAAAAGAAGAATTTCCACCAGAGATAAAATCAGAAAGAAAAATAGAAGAAAAGTTAAAAAAAAATAAAAACGAAAGATTAGCAAAATCAACAATAGAATCAAAAAATATAATAAACCAATTAGCTTTAAATAACGATGTAATAATATCTCGAAATGAAACAAACCCAGATAAAATATATACAAAGAAAAAAATAATGGGAGTGGGAGCATTTGGTGAAGTATGGTTAGTAACTCATAAAGAATTAAAGAAGAACTTCGCAATGAAATTAATAAAAAAGAGAGAAAATAAATTATCAGAAGAAAAAGAAATATTAAATGAAATATCAATATTAAAAAATTTAGATCATCCTAAAATATTAAAGATTTTAGATTTTTTCTCAACACCAAAATTATATTATATAATAACAGAATATTGTCCTAAAGGAGAATTATTTAATGAAATAATAAAAGTAGGAAGTTTTGATGAAGGTAAAGCCTCATTTATAATGAATCAAATATTTAAAGCAATAACATATTGTCATTCTCAAAATATAATTCATAGAGATTTAAAGCCTGAAAATATAATGATAACAGAAAGAGAAAAAAACGGATGTTTACAAGTGAAAATAATAGATTTTGGAACAGCGAAAATATCCGATAAAGGAGAAGTAGAAAATAGATATGTTGGAAGTTCATATTATATGGCTCCTGAAGTAATAAAAAGGAAATATAATGAAAAATGCGATTTATGGTCTTGTGGTGTTATAATGTATATTTTATTATCTGGGAAACCGCCTTTTGATGGTGATGATGATAATGAAATATTAGAAAATGTAAAAATAGGGAAATATGATTTAAATGGTCATCCTTTTAATCATTTAAGTAATGAATGCAAAGATTTAATTAAAAAGTTATTAACTTATGATCCAGATAAAAGAATATCTGCTTCTGAAGCTTTAAATCATCCTTGGTTTAAAACAGCAGAATTTCAAAAGAAAAATGAAATAAATATTGTACCTTCTAATATTGCAAAACAATTAATTCAAAATATGAAAAAATATCATAGTGATAATTATTTAAGATGTGCAGTTATTGCTTATTTAGTTCATCATAATACAAATTTAGAACAATGTATTGAAGCAGGGAAATTATTTAATAAAATAGATGTTAATAATAATGGTAAAATAGAGAAAGAAGAATTATTAATTGGATTAGAAACTTATTGGAATATATCTAAGAGAGAAATAGAAAAAGAAGTAGATGAAATTTTTAATAATATTGATACTGATCATAATGGTTATATTGAATATGAAGAATTTATAAGAGCAGCTGTTGATCCTAAAATTTTTATGAGTAGAAATTACTTAAAATTCGCTTTTTGTTATTTTGATAGAGATAATTCTGGTGATATTTCTCTTGATGAAATTGAAAAGAGATTTATGCAAAATTCGAAAAATGTAAATGATAATGTTTTAGAACAATTAAAACAAAATTTTAAAGATATTGATGTTAGTGGAAAAGGAAGTATTTCTTTTGAAGAATTTTGTACTATGATGAAAAATATTATGAAGTCTTAAATAAAAAGATTTTGTGTTATTGTTGTTTTTTTAATTTTTTTTTGTTAAATTTATTATATAATATAAATTAAAAAAATTTTTTGGAAAATAATTTAATTTTTTATTTAATTTCTTTTTCATTTTCTTTTTGTTCTTTTAAATCATTTTCTTCATTAATAATATTTAATTTATATCTTTTTTTTTTATTTTCATAATTATCTTTTTTGAAAGAATGAGTTATCATAGCTAAGCCAATAGAAAAAAAAAGAATAAATTCAATAGAAGGTAAATAATCTTGTAATTTTTCAATATTAAATTTTTCATTTTTTGCTAACAATTCATTAATTTGTCTTAAAGGATTATGATAAATTAATCCTGTTAAAATACATAATAAACCAGAAAAAAATTGGAAAAATTTAAATCCTAAAATACTAAAACTTGGAAATATTATTAATAATATTAAATATATTTTATATGATATTTCTTTATTTTTTGGTTGATATTTTAATATTCTTTGATTTAAATGAAGAGATGATATTAAATCTGATAATTTATTTTGGAAATCTCTATAAAACCTATTTGTTTGTAATAAACGAGAAATAGAAAAAAAAATTAGAAATTGATATAAAGTTGTTCTAATAATACAATTTTTTATATATGAAAAAAAACCCATTTTAAAATTTAAATATTAATATTTTATTTTTAAAATATTTTATTAATATCTTTTTTATTACTTATAAATATTAAGAATAAATGTTTTAAAAGATATTAAATTTTGTTAAAATTATAAAATAAATAAGGATTTATAATAATTAATAATTAATCTGAGTTTGTAAAACAGGAATTCCTTCTTCATTATACATTTCATTACCATCGATTCTTAATTTTAAAGAATTTATTCTTTGCTTTAATTCAGTAAGTAAATTTTGACTATCAAGCATTTCTTTTTTCAATTCTTTCATTTCTTTATTAATAATATTATTTTGAATTTTTTGTTTATTTAATTCAGAATTAAATTTCATTTGTAAATTATCAATTTCAGAATTCATTTCATATTTTAAATTATTATAATTATTTTTTAATTCTTGTCTTAAATTTTCACAATCATTTTGTAAATAATAAACATTATTTTTATTATCTAAATTATTTTTTTTTATTCCAGTAACATAATTTTCCATTGAACCTAAATGATATCTATGACTTCCAAAGTAAGGTTTTTTTAAATTATATTTAAATGTTCCTCCTGTTCTATACATTGATTCTATATAATTATATGTTGATTGTCTTGTTTGTAAATTTTCTCTTTTAATCTCACTTATTGTTTTAGTCTTTGGAAAAAATCCCATTGTTGAATATCCTGTTCTCATTCCATATAATGTTCGATTTACTGATGTCATCATTTTTATATTATTTTTTTTAATATTTTTTTTATTTAATATTTTATTAGTTTTCGATTAAAAATTATAAAATCAAAAAATAAAAAAATTAATAAATTTCTAAATGAAAAAATAAATCTTTCTGTTTAAAATATATTAAAAAATGTCAATAATATATGGGTTAATAGCAAAAGATACAAAGCCATTATGTGATTATTCAGAATATAAAGGAACATTTTCATCAGTATGTATAAAAGCATTATCAAAATGTAGTGAAATGAAAGGAGTATTAACAATAGAGAACTATAATTTATATTATAAAAAAGATGCCAAACTAACATTTATGTTAATGTGTGAGAAAGGATATTCAGAAGAAGGAGCTTTACAATGTATAGATTCAATAATAAAACAATTTCAAAGTCAAATAACATCATTAAATTATGATAATGAACCTATTTATTCTTTAAATTCAACTTTTCAGCAAAAATTAAGAATGCTAATAGAAAAATATAATGATCCTAAAAATGTGAAAAATGTAGTTTCTCAATTAACTAATGATTTACTTGATATGCATAGACAAGTTATTAATACTGCTGATATTGTTAATGAAAGAGGTGATTCTATTAATATGATTGTCACTAAATCTGAACAATTAAGTAGAGATTCTTATACTTTTCAACAAACTGCTAAAAGAGTTAAATATTATGAAAAATGTAAAAAAATAAAATTATATGCTGTAATTGCTGCTATTCTTATTCTTCTTATTGGAGGCTATATTTTACTTAAAAAAAAAAGTTAAAATTTTTAAACTTTTTCTTTTTTTTTTTTTTTTGGGTTTTTTTTTTTTTAAAAAATTTATATTATTAGATTTTAGGAATATTTAGTTTATTTGATATTTTTAATATTTAATTTAGATTTTGTCGCTTGAAATAACTTCTGCTGAGTGTACTTCTTTTTCATTAATAACACTCATATAATCACTTGAATTCTCACCAATAAATAAATTATCACCATTTCCAGATTCTGTTCCCTTATTATCAGAAGTGTCGGGGTTTAGAATTTCTGGGTTTTTATTTATAGAAGCTTTTTTTGACAAAATCAAACTACCTTCTATGCCACAATTTTTACAAGAAAAACATGATAGTTCATATAAAAAATTTCCCATTTTCTAATTTCAATTATTCATTTAAATAAAATCTTTATTAAAAATAAAATTTAAAAAAAAGGAGAATAATAATAATAATAATAATATAATAATATATTAAAAAATTAAAATTTCAAAAATCAAAAATCATCCTTATTCAATTTATCATTCTTTTAAAGTTATTTATTTGTATTATCTGTGTTATCAGGTTTATTTCATATAATTTTGTGCCGTTAGTAGTGACACAGGTGCCGTCGCCCATCTTGATGAAATAGATTCTGCATCTCAAACAAGTCTTTTTGAAGCAAGCACAGCAATGGTATATTTGAGTTATTTAATTATAATAGTCTTAAAAGAGATTTTTGTGGATTAGGGATTAAATAATTTAATTGAAATATTTTTATTAAAATAAAATTTATTCTTTTTTTTTATTCCAAAATTCTAAACATATATATATAAGAACAATAACAAATTCTGTTATTGCTTCTATAATTGAAAATATATATAATGTTGAATCATAATTCTCACTAAAAGCACTTTTTGTGTAATAAATTAGATTAAATATATCAATTCTAAAAAGTTCTTCAATAACGCCTATTGTAAAAATAAATGATATATAATTTATTCTTAAATACCAATTATAATAATAATCTTGATTTTCCAATCTAGTTCTTATGTCTCTATAATCTTCTTTTGAAACATCAATTTGATATGTATATGTATAATCTTTGGTTGAAACATAAACAAAAGAAGAATGTGAATATGAAATTCCAAGAAACATAAGTGAAATAAAATAAGCTATGGAGCATAATAAACTAAGAATAGAAATTATTATAAAAATCTCTCTAAATTGTGTATCTTGTGTGGTCATAAATGAAATAAAAAATCTAAAAAACAGCAAAATAAAATCATATTAAAGCAAATTTTGCAGTTAGATGTTAACTTGCACATTTTTTAATTATATTTATTATATATTTTCTAAAACAATCTTTAAATATAAAAAATACACTATAACTACCAATTTCAGCCCAATAATAACTTTAATTTATGACTATTTTTATCCAATAATTATATGAGTCGAAATCAATGAAAGAAAAAATAATAGACTTTATTCTTTTTTTAGTCTCCAAAGAATTATCATATAATGAAATAAAAGAAGAAGACGAACTCAATAGTATAAAGAAATCAGATTACTCAACTGAGTATATTGGTTTAAAAAAAGGCAAATGCACTAATTTTCTCCTGAAAAAAAGCATTAGTCTTAATACAAATAATAAAAAAAACAATATAAAATTCAAAAATTCTGAAATAACTAAAAGGATATTCAGAAATAAAAGAATTTCCAATTATTCTTTACAATAAATCCTTATTGTTCTTTTTATTAATAAAAACTTTGATTCAAAATCCTACAAAAATATAACAATGTTATTTATTAGTCGGGAATAATTAAAAAATCTGAAAAAATTATTTAAGCTTTGGTGCAAGTTTTTATTTGAAGACAATAAATATATAATATGTTAATTAATAACATGTACCGAAACTTAAATAATTTATTCAGATTTTTTAATTATTCCCGACTAATAAATAACATTGTTATATTTTTGTAGGATTTTGAATCAAAGTTTTTATTCCGAATGCAAATGTTTCTCCCATTTATTATGTGGATATCATTTCAGCAGAAGGCCGAGATAAGCCTAGGGAGAATGCCGAGAAGGTCCGGACTGTGCAGGCGTCTGACTATGCCGTGGAAAAGGCGTGAATGAGTAAAGTCGAAATCTGGAAGAAAGCAAAAGTCTTTATTAGGTGTAGCGGAATCAGATGGATGCATATGAGGCGAAAGCGCTGTACAATCAGGTGCTGTATGCAGAAACAAGAGGAGAACGGGGATGTCTTGGCAAGGCTCAGTATGGGGTCATTCAGAATAAAGCGGATAACAATGGGAGGAGGTGAATTCGGCCAAACTGCAAATTGACACATAGAGAAAGATTGCCAATCTGATCACACAAGAAGAGTTTGAAAAGGCTGACAAAGTGCTGGAGATCAACAATAAGTATCTGAGCGAACTGGAGGATCTGGAAAATAAGCAAAAGAGAAAAATGTCGATGTGCAGGAGTCAATTCCAAGCTCAGTGAGTGGTAGAAGGAATATGCCCTTGATGTGGGCAAGTACCTGATAGACACCGAACTCTCAGCAGCGAAGCTATAGGGAGTATTTGGTGACAGGGCCACAAAGGCTGATCACTGAAACGCTGTGAACAACCAATATGAGAATACATGGAAGGCCATGATTAGCACAGGGATCTTCCCCAGAGCAGATCAGCTCTAAAGTATGGGATAGACTCCTTATATTCTTTTCTTTATTATTTTATTTGTCTTTTTTATTCTTTGCTTTAATAATATTTTATTAAAAAGGAATAAATAATTTTTATTAATTTATGTAACAAATTATAAATAAAAAAAATATAAAAAAATTTTTAATCAAATATTAATTATTATATATATATCTTAAAAACAAATATTTCAAAATTGAAAAAAATAACAATCTAAATTTAATAATAATTCCAATGCATAATTAAATTATCATAAAAACTACAAGACAAAATATCAATAAAATGATTATTTTCATTTTTTAATATATCAATACCATAAACAATACTTTTATGGAATTTATCTTCATTTTCAGTAACAGGTAATTTCAATAAATGATTCATATCAAAATTAAAATTAATATCCCAAATATTAAAACCTTCATAAGAGCAAGCCATAAAAATTAAATTATTATTTTTAAACTTCTCTTGTTTAATATCCCAAATCATATGATTACTTTTAATTTGTTTAATTCCATTTTTAAAATTTCTTAAATCTATAATATTAATATTTTCATCATAAGAACCAGTTAAAATAATATTATCATTAAAATTTAATTGAATAATAGAATTAATACTTGAAGAATGACTTTTATTAATTGAAATATTTTTATTATTTTCTCTTATATCCCATAATTTAAGATAACTATCTTCACTTCCAGTTAAATAATTATTATCATTTAAAAGATAAATTGACCATAAACCAAATTCATGTGATTTTATTTTTGATATTGTTTTATTTTTTATTAAATCTTCATAAAATACAAATCCATTATTTGTTCCAAAAAGACTTTTTGAATTATCTTTATATAATTCCATTATATTATTTGATATTAATCTATTCTTTTCATAATTTTCTTCTTCTAATTTATATTTATTTTCTTCTTTCTTTTCAAAATCAAATATTGAATATGAATAATCACTATTTGTAGTAAAGATTTTAGAATAATTATTATTAAATTTAATATCTAAAATACCATAATTTAATATTATTGTATTTTCATTTATTAAAGTTAATTTTCCTTTATTATCAATATTAAAAAAAAAAAGACCTCCTGTTTTAATTTGTGTTTCTTTATTTAAATGATACCCAGTAGAAATAGCATTAATAAAACTATTATTTTCATTTTTAAAAAATTTAATTCTATCAATATTCTGAATGCAAGTATACTTACTTAAAATATCAAAATTATAATTTTTATCTTGTATAAAATTATCCATTAATTATTTTTTATTTAAATATATAAAAAATAATAAAATAAACAATATAATAAATTAATTATTATTTAAAGTTAATTTCCTATTTGTCATTTCAATTTCAGTATCTTCAATTCTTTGAAAATTTTGAGAATTAGAATCATCAGTTTGATTATGAGAAAAACTATTATTTCTTTTTGGTATAGCAAAAGGATTTTTAATTTCTTTTTTTTCAAAGATAAAATTTTCTTGAGGTCCTTTTTCAATTTCAAAATCATCGATAATAATTTCTTCATATTTAAATGAAATAATACTTTCATTTTTTTTTATTTCTTGTTCATAAGGAATAATAAAATCAAAAGGTAAATTTTTCATTGAGAAATAAAAGAGAGAATTCCAAAATAAATTTTTATTTTTATTATGAAAAGTAGTAACATCAAAATAATTGAATTTATTAATTAAATAATTATTCCTTAGAGATTCATATAATTCTAAAGGAGTTAATAAATCAAAAGATTCTAATTTATTATCATTAATTTGAACTTTAATTTGAGGAATAATTTCTTTTTTACAGTTTTTACATATTACTTTTAATCCTTTTCCATAATTATTTTGGAAAATTAAATAAAACTTTAATTCATTTACTTCATTACAATTTGAACATTTTACTTCTGAACAAAAAGCTATTGTTTCATTTTCATTATTTAATTGATATAAAGTTCTTTTAGTTTCTGAAGAATCTTTTAATATTGAATTTCTTTCATCGCTTTCTTTTATTAATATATTTCTTAAATTAAGAGAATTAGTTTTTTTTATTTTTACTATATTAAAAACATTTGTAAATTTTTCTGCTAAAGTAGAAGCTATTAAGTATTTATTTTTTAAATTATTATTTTTAAATATTATATCTATTAAAGTTAAAATATTTTCTTCAGAACCTTCTTCTAAAATAATATAAAATAAAAAGATTAAAATTTCTTCATTTTGAATTTTAGAAGAATGTAATTTTTCTATTATTTGATAAAATCTTACATTCTTTTCAAATTTATTATTAATATAACTAAACGATAATCCCATTAAAATTAACCAAGAAAAATTAACATATGTTTCCATATTAATTTTACTGGGAGTAAATAAATTAAAAGTGTATTTTGTATTAAAATAAATTTCAGTAAATTTCGGAGAATTGAAAATTTTATTTATTTCATTTTTATTTAAAGATATATAATCTTTTGTTAAAGATGATAATCTATTAATCATATTTTCTAAATATTCTTCTCCGAAAAAGATTTTATCATTTAATAATTTAGGAAAAATAGGATATTCAATATTTATTTTTTCTTCATTTGGTATATTATATATTTTTTGATAATATAATAATGCATTTATCATTCTTTTATTATCTGATAATTCTAACATTTCATTTGTTGAAAAGTAATTTTCGAATTTAATTGAAATATTTTTTTGATGAGGAAACACTTTTAAAATAAATGGTGTTACTACATTATTGATAAAAACACTTTTATTTTTTTTTTCTATTATTCTCTCATCGAAATATAATATTTCTATTTTATCTTCTAAATTTTTAGGATATATTTTTTTTATTATAAAATTTTTAAACATATTTGTTTTAAAAAACGTCTTGTAAAAAATATTATCAACTTGTGATAATTCCATTAAATATTCATTTACATTAAAAATTGATTCTATTTCAAGTTCTAAAGATTTATTTTTTAAATATAAATCAATTAAATTTAAAGCTTTTTTATTATTGTATTTAACATATTTTTGATAATTTAATAAAATTGACATTAAAAAATAAAAAAAGAATTCTCTTATTTTTAAATTGAAACTAAATTTATTTTCATTAAATAATTTATTTTCATTTAATTTCTTTAAGTATTTCCCTAAACTTTCTAATAATTTTTTTTTATAATGAATAGGTAAATCAATTTTAGATAAAGAATTATTATTATTATTATCTTCATTTTCTAATAAATGAACAGAACTAAAGTTATCATCATGATATTTCATCTCTATTTTTTTTTTATCTAAATCAATAATAGCAATTTCTTTATCAATTTCTAAATCAAATTCATGGAAAAAACTAATAGAATAACTTTTATTAATTCCAAACATAAAAGAATCACAATTTTCAATTAAATTAAAACAATTAATAGGTAATATTGAATTATTAGAATTACAATATTTAAAAGGATAAATTAATTCTTGTAAAGTAAAAAAAGAAGAAGTTAATTTATATTTATCTTCAGAAAAGAATAAAATAGGAATTTCAAGTAAAACAAATTTATAAATAGTTAAAATATCATTAAGTTTAAATTCTTTTAATTCAAATAAAGTATTTAATTCAACTGAATTATAAGGTAATTGATTAATAGGAAATCTACTAAAAGTAATATTTTCATTAAATAAATTTAAAGTAAAAGAATATAATCCTTTAGGAATTAAAGGAAGTTGAAAATATATATTTTCAATAACTTTTTCAATTGGTTCTGTAATAGGAATATTTTCTATAGAATATTTAGAATATAAAATAGATAAAATTTTTATAAATTCTTTAGGGAAAAATAATAAAGAAGAAAAACAAATTACTTTTGGAATAAAATACTTTTCATATTCATTTTCTTTTATTGAATTAAATGAATCATTCGGATTATTTGCAATTACAAAAGGAGATTTATTATCAATTTGAATTAAATTTTTAGTTGAAAGTTCTTTATCTTCATTTAATAATTTATAATTCTCTTTTAATTCATAATATTTTTTTGCATTTTCATAAAATAAAAAACAAGTATAATATATTTTAGGATAAATTTCATTTGATAAATTATCTAAAGAAAAATAAAATTTTTCTGATTCAGGTTTTTCAGTCGAATTTTTAATAAAAAATCCATTTGGAAAACAATGTCTAATAATAATATCATTTGAAATTTGATTAAAATTTTCACAATCAGGAAATTTACTTAAAATTTTGGGAACTAATTTTTCATATTGATTTATTATTTTAATATTTTGATAAAATGAATCATTAAAAGTTATTTCAGGTTCTAAACCAATAATAAAAAAATTTTGAATTAAAAAATTATAATTTTGAGAATCACCTGTTGTTGTTCTTTTAAACATTTAATTAAAAATTAAAAAATAATTTATTTAAAATAAATAAATACTTTAATATTTTTTTTAAATAAATGAGTTCTAATCCTGTTTCTGTAAGAAATAAATCTTCAAAATTTACTTTAACAAAAAAAGAATTTTATAATAATATAAATAAAATAGGAAACAATGCAATTACTATAAAAAATAATTTTGGTTCAAATTTTCCAAGTGAATTTTCTCAATATAAGAAAACAACTTTAAAAAAAAATAATAATAAGAATAATAAAAATTCAAATCGCTTTAATTTAAAAACAAATAATAATACAATAAATAAATCTAAGAAAGATTTTAATACTTTAAATACTGATTTTTTAAAGTTATTTAGACAATTTGATTTATTAAAAAAGAATAAAAATTCTAATAAAACTGCAATTGAAGCTTCTTTACAAGAAAAAAAAATAATTTATCCTCCTAGTGTTTCTAATTCAAAAAGTAAAGGAAAAAATAATAATAAAAATAATAATAAAAATAATTCAAAACAAAAAAATAAAAATTTAAAAATTAATTCTAATTATGAACCTTTATATTCAAATGAAAAAAATATTACAATTAGTAATAATAATACAAGTCAAAGAAATAATATTTTAACTAGTCATATTAAAAATAAAAAAATTAATAGTAATTTACAAAAAAATAAAATTCCTAAAAAAACTTTTAAAACTTTTAATCCTTTTCATATTAAATTTGCAAAGCCAATAAATGCATTAAATAAAAATAAAATAAAACAATCAAATATAACAACATATCAAATTAATTTTTCTAAATTAATTCCAAATAAAATTCATTCTTTACAAAATAATATAAATAAAACACAAGAAATAAGAAATTCTTCAAAGACAATAAAAAACCAAGAAAAAAATATTCCAAAATCAAATAAAGAAAGTAATAATAATAGTAATTTAAATAATATAAATAAAACAACAGAAAAACAAAAAGTAAATAATAATAATAATAATAACTTAAATAATAATAATTCCAATTCTAATAATAATAACAATAATAATAATAATATATTAATAAAAAAAAATAAAAGTTTAAAAGAAGAAGAAATAAATATTAAACCAAATATAGAAAAATTGTTTAAGAATGAAATAGAAAGTTTAGAAGTTAATCAAAATATAAGTAATATAGAGTTATTCGATGAAAAAGATAATTTTTTTAATGATAATGATGATGAAGAAGAAAGTGATAATAGTGGAGTTTTAGCTTATGATGAAGTCAGAGATATTATTGTTTATTATGATATGGGAGATTTAAGTAAAAAACAAAATTATTTGTTTGAAAAAGATGATTATAATAATTTTTTATTTCATAAAAAAGAAAAGTATTTAAATTTTTTTTTAAAGAATAATGATATTCATAATCGAGTTTTAAAAGTTAATGATATTAAAAAAACTCCTCCTACAAATGATACTAATAAAACTAAAAAAAATTTTATTAATGTTATTAAAGTTGATAATTGAATTTATTTACTTATTTTTTTTTATTTTCTAATGTTTTATTTAATGTGAAATATTTAAAAAAATATTAAATTATTTATCATAAATAAATACAAATTTTTCGTTTTTATTCTTTTTTAAAATTAGATTATAATAAATTTAATAAAAATAAGAAATGTCTTATTCTTTAAGAATAAATCCATTATTATTAGAAATAAGGATATAGGACAAAATTATTAAAGATTTTAATACTATAACACAATATAGAAATATTATTTATAGAAATAGGAAAGTAGAGATAAGACAATATTTTATCTTTTTAAAGAATAAAATATTCTTTTTTTTCTTTATTATCATTTAAAAAATTTTTATTTAATTATTTATAAATTTCAATCTTCATAATTAATTAATTTTTGATTGATGTTAATTTCAATATTTTTTTTAGGCATAATCTAAAGAAGATTTATATTCTTTTGATGATATATATTAATGTGAATTATATTTTTTTTTCTTTCATTTTTAATATATTTATTATTTTCTTTCTCATTTATTTTTATTGATTCATTTTCTTTTTTTTTAAAGTCAATCAAAACAGTTATTTTTATTAATTATCTAATTTTAAAAAATATATAATATAATATTATTTTTTACAACAAATTTTTTTTTTTACCTTACTTTGCTTCTTATTGATATAAATATTAATATTATCTTTTTTATCAAAACTTCCTAAATTTAAAGCATACTTTTTAACTAATTCAATAATTAAATTTTCAACACAATCATAATTTTTAGCAGTAGTTTCAAAGAAAAGAGCATTAATTTCTTTAGCAAAATTTTTTCCATTTTCAATTCCAACAGTATCAAAATCATATAAATCACTTTTATTTCCAACAAGACCAAAAATAATATCATTTATTCCTAAAATATCATTAATAAGAGGGTACCAATTATCTTTTATACTATTAAAACTTTCTATCTTAGTAATATCATAAACGAAAATAACAATAGTTGAATTTTTTAAAAATAATTTACTTAAACTTCTATATCTTTCTTGACCTGCTGTATCCCATATTGTTAAAAGAAATTTTTTTGTGTTTAATGTTAATTTCTTTATAAAATTACCTCCTCCTACTGTTAATGGAGGATCTGGTTCAAATTTCTGATTTATTAATTGATTTATTAATGATGTTTTTCCTACTTTTGAATCTCCTACAAATGTTATTTTTAACTCATAGTCATATTCTTCTTCTTCTATTCTTGACATTTGCTTTTTTTATTTTTGTATTTTTAATATTTATCATTTATTTAATTATTAATTTAATTATTTATAATTTTTTTTATTTTACTTTTCTTTGAACTGCAAAGTCAAATTCTCTTAATGTTTGAATTATATGTACTGAAGCTATTGTAATGAATAACATTAATATTGCAAAGTAATAACAATCAATTCCAAAATCACTTTTTGTAAATGAATATTTACTTAAATATTGATATAATATCATTACTTTTTTATGTATTTCTCCTATTTGATTATTAAATTCTACTGGATTAAAAGATTTATAATAATATAATAAAGGCAATGATTCTATTTCTATATCTTTTATATATCTTTTTATTTCTCTTATTTGAGGAATGATTAAGAAATTTAATAAATTTACTTCTGATAAATTTTTATTACTTAATATTATATCAAATTCTTTTTTTATTCTTCCTATTTTTTCCATTTTATCTTTATAAGAAATATGTTCAAATACATTTGAATAATTATTACTTTTAATAAATTTTTCCATAACTTCACCATCTTTAGAATATTTATCTTTAATAATCAAAACATTAGAATATTTTTCAAATAAATTATTGACAAATTCAATATCTTCTTCATTAACATTAAAAATAATATTTAAATCATAAAATTTAAGAAAATCAATAGAATTAGTTAAATTTTCATAATTAGATAAAAATTGATTTCTCATAATATACAAGACAGATTTATTAGTATAAATTTTTTTTAAAAGAACATCATCCATTACAGATAAAACACTTCTTCTATTATTTCCTAATTCTTCTTTCATAGGATACATCATATTAAAAGAATTCAGAAAATATTTATCTGATTTTCCTAGTAAATTTTTATAATTTGTTAAATATGTTGTTCTATTATTTGGTATTTTTAAATAATTTTTTCTATTATAATCTAATAATGAAATATAAAAAGGAATTCCTTCATCAAAGTTTATCATTTTATTAAATTCACTTTTTAATATAAAAGTTAAATTATTATTTCCACTTTCTCTTATTTTTAATGTTTCCTTTTGACGATCTATTATATTTGATGATATGGTTTGTGTTATATTTTCTTTAAAAGAAAAAGATAATTTTGGGAAAAGAAATAAAAGAATTGTTAAATAATTTATCATTTTATTTAAGAATTTGAAAATATAAAATTATCAATTTAAAAAATAAATTTTTTTTTTTCAAATTTCAAATTATATAATTTAATTATTTAATGAATATTTATATGTCCGAAAGACAAGAAAACTCAGAAGAAACATTATATCATTTTTCTGAATTAGGAAAAGAAGAAAATATAAAAAAATATTTAAGAAATAATAATTTTAACATAGATAAAAAAGTAATAGACACAGCAATAAGAAAATGTTTATCAAACTATAAAAAAAATATATCTGATTATAAAAAAAGCATAGAAGTATTATTATCTTACGCAGATTTAAATTATGTAAATCCAATATATAATACAACTTTATTTATGTTATTTTGTAAATTGAGTGATATTAAAGCAATTCAATTAATCTTAAATCAAGATAGAACAAAAAATCACACAGAATTAAATTTATCAATTTGTGATAATAATAATTGTAATTTTATATTTTATATTATTAATAATTCAGATATTGAAGATATAGCAATTGAACTTTTAAAAATTATATTTAATTATAATAATACACATTTAAAAAAAATAAGTAATGAAGAATTATTATTACAACAAGATAAAAATGGAAATTCTCCTTTAAGTTTGATATTAAAAAAAGGATGGACTCAAATGTTAATGTATTATTTTCAAAATGCAAAATATCAAAAATCAAATAATAATTTAATTCATTGTGCTATTGATGGTAAAAAAATAACTAATTTAAAAATAATATTAAATTATTCAAGTTTAGAAGATTTAAAATGTAAAAATAAAGATGGTGATACTCCTATAATATATGCTAATAAAAAAAAATACTTTTTCATGGCTAAAATTATTTCTTTTTATGAAAGTAATTTTAATAATGAAAAAATGAAAGAATTATTTATTGATAAACCTTTAAGTCCAAATAAAATATTAGAATATTTTTCTAATAAAGATTATAATAATTGTATTTTTGCTTTAAATTTATATAAATTAAATCAAAATATTATAGGAGATATTAATAATATTCCTTGTGAATGGAATTTTATTTTAGTTAAGAAAAAATCTTTTTTATTAAAAAATCAAAATAGTAATCTTCAATTAGATATGAAGACTTTTTCAAATAATAAAAATGATAATAAAGATAAACAAATAATAAATTCCTTAAGTGAAATATCTAAATTTTTTAATAAGTATATTACTGATTTAGATATTGATAAACATTTCGAAGAAGGATTTTATCCTATTGATTTAGTTGTTTATAATAAAATATTATTTTATTTAAAAATAGGAAATATTGATATTACTTTAAAAACAATTGCTTATTATTTAACACGTTTTAATCCTCAAGATGAAGATCAATATTATAAAATTATTATTTATACCAATGTAAGTTTTATTTTAATTGAATTATTCATTAATTTGAATTATAATGAAATTGCAAATATTATTTTAGAAAAATTTGAAAAATATTTAATTATTTGTAAAGAAAAATTTGAAGGAAAAGAAAAAGAAAAATTATATGAAAATGAATGTATAAAAAATTATTTAAATAAATATGAAATTTTTAATCCTTTTAATCCAAATTGGAATGATGCTCATTGTTATAATAAATTATTAAAAGCTTTAAATAATATAAATAATTTAAATGAGTGTAAAACTTTTTTATCTGAATTTGAAACTATTTTAAAAAATTGTAAATATGAAGAAACAATGAAGATTTTTTCAAGATTAAAATTAATTTATAAAATGATTAAAGTGAAAATCAATTATAATAATAATCCAACTGTTAAAAGTTTAGATAAAATTTCTGTTTTAAGTGATTTAAATACTTTAAATGAGAGTAAATTTTTTTTTTATAATTCAATTGGAATAATCAATTTAAAATTAAAAAAATATTCTTTTGCTGAAATGATGTTTAAAATAGGAATAAATATTTATAAATCAATAATATTAAATAATCCAGTAGAAAATGTTTCTGATAATGATTCAATTTTATATAAAAGTGATTATTTATATTATATGAAATTTAATTTAGCTTTATCACTTTTTTACCAAAAAAAATTTAAAGAAGCTCATATAATATTTAAAGAATTAAGTAATGTTAAAATTATGAATCAAAATATTTATTTATGGTATAGATTAGGAATTAGTTCTTTAGAAATTTACTTAAGTAAAATGAAAAAGAAAATAATAAAAAATGAAAAAAAGAAGAAAAATGAAGAAAATGAAAACAAAGAAAATGAAATAAAAGAAAATAATAAAAGTGAAAAATTTAAAAATGATTTTGATGAATTATTTAATCAATTTGAAGAAGAATATGGTAATAAATTAATAAATGGTGAAAATAATAATAATCAGAATTTAAAGAATGAAAAAACAAAGAAAATATATCTTCAATCAATTCCAAATAATAATAAATATATAAAATATTTAAATGAATCAATTAAAGCTTTTAAAAATGTTTTATATATAGAAAAAAAGAATAATAATGAATCAATAACTTTAAATATTAATATTGAAAATTTAAAAGCAATAAGAGGAATATTAAGTTATTATACAAGATCAATTGGAGAAGAATCAGATTTTAAAAAGAAACTTTTATCAAATAAAAAAAAAGGAAATTTACAAATTATTATTTCTTCTTTTTTAAATTTACTTTTTTGTCTTTCTTTAAATAAAAAATATACTGAAATTATTTTAGTTTTAAAAAGTATTAATAAAGAAAAATGGGAAAAAATGCCAAATGATTTATTTATTAAATTCCAATATTATAAATTAGAAGCTTTTATTAATTTAAATAAAATTAAGGAATCTTATGATATTATTAATTCTCTTATTAATAATAAAAATAATTTAAGAGTTGATAATTTTTATTTAGTTAATGATCTTCAATTAAAATTTTATTTACAAACTGCAGAAATTATTCTTTTATGTAAAGAAAAAAAATTTAAAGATGCTGAAAATAAGTTAATTAATTTAATTAATGAATTATATTTAAAAAATGATAAAGATATTTCTCAATATTATTCTAATTTACTTATTTACATTTATTTAAATCAAAATAAAAAAAAAGAAGTTTTAGAGTTTCTAAAATATAAGATTTTAAGTTCTAAAGAAATCAATGATTAAAAATTATAAATAGTTATATAAATACCTTATAAAAAGTAAAAAATAGAATTTTATTTATTTTTTTTATTTTTTATACGATTTAAATATTTATATTTAAATATCATTTATTCATCAATAAATAATACTTGACTTATTTTATAAACTTCATTTAAATAATTATCTTCAGTTATAATAACAACACAATTTTCTTTTTGTTCATTGGATATTTTTTCTTCAATAACTTGACCTAATTTTTGAGAAGTATTATCATTAGAAGATAAAATAATTTTAAAACCTTTATCTTTAGAATCATTAACATATTTACTAATAATTTCAGCATTTTTTTCTATATTTTCATTATTATCTAATGTTAAATTAATTGGATTGTTTTCAATTTCTCCTTCTTGATAAATATTAATTTGAAAGCCAGTAATATTAATATAATTAATATGAATAATAATATCATATATTTGTTCTTGATTTAATATTTGATTATATAAATCATATAATAAACATGCTGTTACTATATTACTTGAAAAAAAAATAATTTTTTCAATTAATTTCGTATATTTAAATTCTGGAATAAAACCTAATATTTCTTTTATATCATTTATTTGAATATTATCATCACTTAAATTTATTAAACTTATTATATTTATATTTTCAGAATCAATGTTTAATGATTCAATATAAGTTTCAAAATGTTCTTGAGTTAAATCTTTTTTATTAAATTTGTCATCGTAAAACTTTGAATTTTTTTTATCAATAAATATTTTAAAAGATAATATTTTTTTTTCATTTTTCAATTTTTCCATTTTATAAATATTATTAATAACATTACCACAATTAAAAGCTTTATTTTTATCTCCAATTTTAACAAGAACTATTTTATTTAAATGTTCTTCATAATTATTTAAATTATCTTGTTCATAAATAATATTCTTTAAAACTCTAATAATACTTTTTCTAAATAAAGAATAAGGAGATTCAGGAATAAAAATATTATATTTAAATTTAATAATTTTACTCGTAAACCAAGAATAAGAATTATCAAAAGTAATTTTTAAAATAGTAGGTTCATTAAAAAATAAAATAATTTTACAAGGAGAATCAAAAGAAGATAAGCATTCAAATTTTAAAATTTCTTTATGATTATTAACATTTAAAATATTAAAATTAATATCATTTTCTTCAATTAACCACGACATTTCAAAAAGAGAAAATTTATTTTCTAATTCAACATAAAAAGAATAATTTTCTCCTGCGTAAATTTCCTTTTTATTAAATAATCCTATTTGAATTTCAGTATCATCAATTTCAAGACAATCATATTTAGGAATTGAATTAGAAATATAAATAGTTTCGAAATTATATGAAGGGTTAGATTTTAATAAATTTATTTTTTTTAATATTTGTTCTTTTAAATTTAAATCTTCTTCTCTTTCACTTTTTAATATATATTTCATAAAATGTTTAGGTATTTCTACATATTCTTCTTCTTTTTGAAATGAACATATATTTATTAATATTTCAGAAAGAAATTCATCGTATTTTATTTTTGTCTTTTTATCTTTGAAATTGTAATAAAAGAAATAAATGTTTTTTAATAAACTAAAAAGTAAATGTTGAATATCTAAATTTATTATTTTTCTATATTTTTCAACATATCTCATTATTAATAATATTAATTCCTTTCTACAATTATCTATATCTTCATCAAAGGATATTTTATATTTCATTGAATCTATAAATTCAAATGTTTTTTTTTCATCTTCTTCTTCATTAAATAATACTTTCTTACTTTGATAATTTGATTTCATTTGTGTATTAATAATATAAAGTTGATTAAATAAGAAAATTAAAAAAATTTTTCCTAAATCTAAATAAGATTCAAAACTATTATTTTCATTAATATCTGAATTAACAATACAACCTAAAATATTATCTTTATTTTCTAAAATAACTTTATATTGTTCAAATAAATTTTCTTGATTTATTAAATTTTCATATAAAGAATGAATCATATCATTAAAAGAATCAGTATCAATTTTAGATTTAATATGTTTATTTTCATTATTTAAAATAATTTCTTCAATTACTTCTTTTTGTTCTTCTAATAATTTAAAATTATCTATTATTTTTTTAAAGAAAAAAACACTTCCTCTTTCAAATTTTAAATTTAAAGAAGTTTCTTTTAAAATTTCATGTAAATTAATTACTTCATTTAAAAATGTTATTAATAAAATATCATCATATGATTCAGGATTAAATAAATTTTCTTTATGCATTAAAACAATATATATTTTACCTATTAAAAGTAAAATATTTAAATTTTGATGTTTTGTTATTCTTTTTAATTTATCTATTATATTTTTATTTATTTTTATTATTTCATTATTTTGAATGTAATAAAGGGATTTTTCTAAATCTTTTAAACAATCTTTTATTTTTATTTCCATTAATTTTTCCTGAGATTGTAATGACATATATGCACTTATTATATATTGTTCAAATTGTGATTTTTGAATTATTGGTTTTATTTCTTCTTTTTCACTTTTCTCAGTTGATAATTCTATTGTTTCATTTTCTTTTTTTTTACTTGTATCTATATCATCAACATTTAATTCAATAGAAACTTTTTCACTTTTTTTTTCTTCCATAAAATATAAAATTAAATAAATTAAAATTAAATAATAAAAAAAAAAAATAAAAAATGAGAAATTTCCAAATAATAATAATTTTTTTGGAAATAAGTAAAATAATAGATATAACAATAAGAAAAGGAGGAAAAATTTTATTATTTTCATCTCAAACAATAATGATACCAAATAACATATGTGAAGAAATGATAATTCCTAATAATTATAAAAAGCTAATAATAAATATAGACTCTAAAAATATATCTCAATTTGTTTTAACTGATATTAAAATAGAAAATGACTTAAATTTAAATTGTTTATCAAATTCAACATTTTGTATTAAAAATATGAATCCAAATCACAATACATTAAATATTAATTATTGTTTAGATAGTTCATATTTATACATTTGTGGAAGGGAAAATTCATATATAACAATATCAATTGATGTGATTAAAAATGAAGGTTGTCAAATAGAAGATTTTACAGAAGAAATAAAATGTTCTTCTTTAGGAATTAATAATTGTAAAAATGAAGAAAATTGTAATTTAAATTGTCAATATATTGAATGTTTAAAAGGTAATAATGAAAAATTATTTAATATGTGTTTACCTATTAATTATACTATTAATCAAATAACTGAAAGATGTAGTTATCATGTTGATTTTGATATAGATGGAAAAATTTATTATAAAAAATGTACTAAAATTGATAATTATGAAGATAGTTCATCTCATAAATTTTTTAAAGGTTTTGCCATTTTTTTTGGAGTTGGAATTCTTGTTTTATTTATGTTAAGTGTTTATTATAGATTTCAAACTTCTATGGATGTTAATAGACCTCCTTTTAATCCTCCTTGGTGGTGTCCTAATTTTATTTTTCCTAGAGTTGTTAATCAATATTAATTTTTTTTTTTTTTAAATTTTTTTTATTATGGGAGGAAAAAATGATAAAGCTATTCATTATGAATTACCGTTAAATTATGAGTTAAAAGATAATATTGAGAAATCTATTATTCATAATAATAATCATCAAGATAATGAAAAGTTTAAAAGATTGATTTATAAAAATATTAAAAGTAATATAAAAAGAAGTTGTTTTAAAGAAAAGTTTTATAATAATGCTTATTATAATATAACATCTTTTATGAATTTAATATATTCAAATTCAACAAATAGTGTTTTAAAAGAAAAATCAAATAGAACATTGTATGAAACAATATTTAATTATGATATAGTTGAAAATAAAGGAGAAGGATATAAAAAATATTCAACAAATATTTTAAATATAATGAAAACGTTTATTACAGGAGAAAAAAATTCAAATTCTTTAATTGACAATAATATATGTAATAATTCAGATATTTTTGAAACTTTACAAATGAGTAATAAACAAGAAAATAGCTTATCAACGGAAAAATTAAATAAAAATAATTATCAAAATACTTATAATATTGATGAATATAGTGATTTAAATAATAAAATAATTAATCCATCTAATTTAAATTATGATGAAAATTTATCTAATATAATTTCAGAAGATCAAAATATAAATTCGATAATTCAATCAAATTCAATTGTTAAAGAAGTAAAAATTCCAAAAGTAAATAAAAAATCAAGAAGTACTTCTAAAAAAAAACATAGTAAAGAACCTAAAAAAAGACCTTTAGTTAATATTAAACTTGATTTAAGAGATTTAATTAAACAAGATGTGAGAGAAAAAAGTAATTTATCTCCTCGTCAAAGATATAGTAATAATTATAAAAGTAAAAGTCCTGTGTATAATAATAATAAGATTCAAAAAGGATTAAATAATATTAAAAGCTTAGGTCCTCAAAGTATTAGTAATAATTATATTCATGATGAAGATTTTATTAATATGGTTGATAGATTAAGTCAACCGAATAAATTAGAAAAAGAAATTATTCATAATAAAAATTCTATTAATAAAACAAATAGAAAAATTATAAAAAAAATTTAAGAAATTCAATTTCATAATTAGAATAATTATCATAAAAAAAGATAAAAATAAATAACTAATATTAATTAACTAATAAAAAACCTAAATAAATAATTTTCATTAAAAACCCTTAAATTATTTAAAATATTAAATAATAATAAAATTAAAACCTATAAACCTTAAATAAAAATTATTTTCTTAAACTAAGGTAGCATAAATAACAGCTTTAATAGTATGCATTCTATTTTCAGCTTCATCAAAAACTTTACTTTGTTCACTTTCAAAAACATCATCAGTAACTTCTAATTCATTGCAATTAAACTTAGGACACATTTCTTTAGCAACTCCAGTTTTCAAATCATGAAAAGCAGGTAAACAATGTAAGAAAATAGCTTCTTTTTTAGCATTACTCATTACATCCTTATTAACTTTATAAGGACTTAATTCCTTAATTCTTTCTTCCCAAATATTATCAGGTTCTCCCATAGAAACCCAAACATCAGTATAAATAACATCAGCATCTTTTGTTCCTTCTTTAACATCTTCTGTTAATGTTATACTCCCATTTGATTCTTTTGCCCATTCTTCACATTGTTTAACTAAAGTTTCATTAGGGAAATATTTTTTAGGAGCACAAGCTACAAAATGCATTCCCATTTTAGCAGAAGCAATCATTAAGGAATTTCCCATATTAAAACGGGCATCTCCCATATATACTAATTTTACTCCTTTAATTTTCCCTAAGTGTTCTCTTATTGTTAACATATCTGCTAACATTTGAGTAGGATGATACTCATTAGTTAAACCATTCCAGACTGGAACTCCTGCATACTTAGCTAATTCTTCTACAATTTCTTGTCCGAAACCACGGTATTCAATTCCATCAAACATTCTTCCTAAGACACGAGCAGTGTCAGGAATACTTTCTTTCTTACCGATATGAGAACCTGAAGGATCTAAGTATGTTGTTCCACATCCTAAGTCGTGAGCTGCTACTTCAAATGCACATCTTGTTCTTGTTGAACCTTTTTCGAATATTAAAGCTATGTTCTTTCCTTGGAGAATTGAAGTCATTAATACTCCGTTTTTTTTCTTTGCTTTTAATTCTGCACTTAAATCTAATAGGTATTCAATCTCTGAAGGAGTGAAGTCTTTTAAGGTTAGGAAGTTACGACCTTTTAAGTTTATTTTTGAAGGATTCATTTTCTTTTTTTTTTTTTTGGATTTTTTTTATTTTTTTTTATATTTTTTTTTGTGTTTTAAATTATTTTTTTTTTAAAAAGAATAATATTGTAAATAATGTTCCATATCCTATTGCTTGGGGAATTAATCTATAAGAATAAGAAATGTTATTTTCTTCAGGTAATTTATTATCTTTTTTTTTATCATCTTGAATGATTTTATTATTATTTAATTTAACATCTTTTAAATCTTCAGAAATAAAATAATTTTGAGGATTAAATTCAAATTTAATATTTTCATTGATTTTTTTTTCAAATTTTTCCATAAATTTTTGAATATTATCAAATGAATCTAATTTATATTTTTTAATCTTTTCTTTAAAAAATTGATTTTGAGTTTTAATACAAGAAAAAATTAAAATTTCAATATGATTTATATTTTCTTTTTCTAAATAACCATTTAAAAAGTTATTTATTCTATGATTTAATTTTAATATTTCTCTAATTGCTTCTTTTTTATTATTAATACAATATTTCTTTTCAATTTCTTTAATAATATTTTTATCTGTAAATATTTGATTTAATTTATTAATTGGTTGAATAAAAAATCTAAAAACATTTCCAAATATATTTCTTTTTTTAATATAATTAATATAATCAATTAATTCTTGAAAATCATAAATAATAAAATTTTCTAATATTTGTTCTTCAATTTCATTAATTGTTTCTGTATTATTTAAAAGTATATTTTCTAAGAAAAGTGTTTTTTTAAAAAAATTATAAATTTCTTCTCTTTTTATTTTTTTACCATCAAAGTATATACTTGGTAGGTTTATTTTCATATTACTTGATTCAGCGTTTAAAGAATAATTTTCAGTAATTTCTAAATTAAATATTTTATTGTAATTTTTTATAAGATTTTCATAAATTGAAATTATATTCATATTTCCTTCAATTATATATGATGATAAATGGAAATAACATATTAATTTATTTTCTTTTTTTTCCATTTAATTTTTTAAAAAAATAATATTTAAATGTGAAAGTCTTATATTAATAATTATTTGGGTGTTAATTTCTTATTAATAATATTAAATTGATAAAAAAATAAATAATGAATAATATTTAAAATATATTATTTAAAAGCATAATTATATTTTAGTTTATTTAATAAAAAAGAATTGACAAATTCATAATATTTTAAAATTATATTTGTAGATTGGCAATTCATTTTATATAAATCATAATAATAAATTAAATCAACAATAACATTCTTCTAAAAATTTACATAAAATCTAATAATTATTCATAAAAAAAATAAAAAATAAATTAATTATCAACATTATTATTAATTTTAACACCAGTAGTATTAACATTATTATCATTCTCAATAATATTTTTTCTATGTTTAATCATATATTCATATCCTTTTTTTTCTAATTCAAAATCCGCTTCAAAAGAATAAGTATATGATAAAACTTTTCTTTGTTCTTCATTGAAAATATATTTTAAAATAATATTTAAAGTATTTTCAGACTTAAGATAATGAACAATATCTAATAAAAACTGTATTTCTTTAAAATTATCATGAACTTGTTTAATAGTTTGAAAAGTATTTTTTTTACATAAAAAATCAGACCAAAAACTAGGAATTTTAATAATTCTAACTTTAGTTTTTGGTAAAGAAATTTCTCTTAATTGTCTTAATTTATTACTTGAGCCTATTATATTTATTGTTGACTGCTTATTAATTCCATTTAATTCTTTATTTGATTCTGCATTTAATCCATTAAATACATTATTCCCTGCTTCATAAAAAGACTTTCTTCTTAAAATATCATTATTTTGTTCTTTTATTACATTTGTTGTTTGCCTTAAAAAATATTTACTTTGTGTTTTTTCAAATAAATCATTCCAACTTTTTCGTGGGCTATTATATAAATAATGAGGTGATGTATATGAAGGAGATAATAAATTTTTAGAACCTAATTTTTGAAATTTTATATTTTCTTTTTTTACAATGAAAGTGTTTGTTTTTCTATTTGAGAATTTATTTTCAGGAGTTTTATTTCTAGGTTTATTTAAAGTTTGATTTGAAAACCTAACATTATTATTATTTGAATTTCTGTTATTATTATTATTATTATTTGAATTAATTTTATTAGAATTTATATAATTGTTATTCAAAGAATAAGAATTATTTGGATTATTATTATGAATACTTTTATTTTCGTTGTTAAAAGAATTTATACTAAGACCACTTGAATTAAAAAAATTTATTTTACTTGTACTTGATAAATGCTTTCTTATATTTGTATATTTTTCTCTTACTTTTTTTAATCTTATTTCACTTTCATCCATATTGAAAAATTCCAAAATATAATTTTTATATAATATCATTCTAATAAAATAAATAGAATATTCTCCAAAAATTAAAATCATTTTTAGCATTCCTCCAAAGTTAGAAAAAATAGTTTGTAATTTAATATAAGATCTTTCATAAACTTCTCTTTTAGGAGAAAGTCTAATTGTTAAAGATAAAAAATTATTAGAATGTCTATGATCAAGATTAGAATATATATAATCATAAACTGAAAATTTTAATTTATTTTTATTTTCAAAGAAATAACCAGAATCAGTGATAATTTCAATTGATTTTAAATATAAAAAAACATCATTGAAGAAATTAACTGAAAATGTAGTATATAAATTCTTTCCATAAGTATTATAAGGATATTTATATTTACTAGGAACAATATTATAATCAGTCATAAAAATTCCTAAAAAACCTCCTGATAAAATATTATTTAATTCTTCATTACTTTTACAAGTGAAATTATTTTCTGTTGAATTATAACATTTAGTAAAATTTAATTTAATATAAGTAAAAAATTCTCTTTTAAATTCACCATCGAATTCATATACACTTCCATTTAAACAATATAAATCATTTAAAGGTAAATTAGTATAATATTGAGGAATGAGTTCAAATTGATGTTGAGAACATCTAATAATTTGAATAGGATAACTAGTAAAATAAGTATTATTATTTCTTAAAATAACTTTAGTTTGAACAGCATTTACATTATAAATACTTTCATCAATAAAATTAGTATATTCTTGATTTTGAAGTCCGAAAGCAAAAGAAAAATTTTTATTTGTTAAATTTATTGATTTTGGGATTTCATCATTATATATTGTTGTTAGTATTGATGGATTCTTGTGTTCTGTCATTTGATTTATAAATATTGAGATATATACTATCATTATTAAACTACAGATTAAAGTTAATAATGAACCTATTGTTGTTTGAAATGTTTGATGTCCTCTTATTGTAAATAAAGGAGGAATTCCAAATATATCTATAAATCTAAAAACCTGAAAAAATTTTCCTGTCATTTCTGATTTTTTGATTATTATTTTTCTATTTTTTTCGAAATTTTAATTTTTTTAATATTATTTTCATACACTATTAAATTTGTGGGTTTCATTTTAATTTTATTAAAGTTAAAAAAAAGGATAAATAAGTTTTATTTTTTTCTGTTTATTAATTAGAAAAGATGAAAAAAAATGGAATAAAAAATGTAATAATAATTTAAAGTTTCAAAAAAATAATTAAAAATATTTCTAATAAACATACATATATATATATGAATAACAAATTAAACTTAATAAAAAATGTCTTCATTAAAAGACCATTAAACATACTTTAAATAATAATAATTAATAGTTAGCTATTTATAAAAAATCATTATTTATAATTACTTAATACCTTTTGTATGTTTAATTAAATGAGTGAATATTGGTCCTTTAAATGAATTTTTACTAAATTTAATCATGGTATCTTCATTTGACAATTTATTTTTTTCTAAAATTTCATATATTTCATCTACACTTTTTGTTGTAGAAGGTTCTGTTTTTTCATTTTTTAAATTATTTACAAAATCTTTATTTTTTAAATGATTTAATAATTTTTTGTTCGGGTATGAACTATATAAATTTTCATTTTCGTTCATATTATCATTATTATTATTTGATATTATTGTTGTTTTTTTATTTGAATTATTTGGAGAAATAAATGTTTCATAAGTTTTTTTGTCTTTTATAATTGGATTATTACAAGTTAAAATACATACACCCATTTTATTTTATGATTTATTTTTTTATTTTTTCTTTCAAACTTTTAATTAATATACAAATCCTTTAATTTATTTTAATAATTTTTAATAAATAAATTAAATTTAATAAGCTCCATCTCCTAAATCAAAAATTATTTTTTTATAAAATTTCCCATTTTCAGGTTTTTTCACTTTAATATCTTTAATAATATCAGAACTAAAAGAATTAAAATTATCATTGAATAAAACTTCATCAAAAAAAGAATTAATTTTTTCTTTATTTTCTTCTTCAAAAACAATAAAAGCATTAGCTCCAGCATCAAAAGTATAAGCACATATAATTTTATTTTCTATTTTATTAATATAATCAACACATTTAATTATATATTCACTTTCTATACTTAAATAATTAATAGTAGGAAAAGTATCTCTACAAACAGCATGAAAATTATTAGAATCTTTCATTATAATTTTCCCAAATTTTTCAAAATTTTTATTTAATAAACTTTCCTTAATTTCTTTAATATGTTTATCAACAATAAATTTAATTCTATAATTTAAAAAATCCGAATTTTCTTTGCTTAATTTCATTCCTTCAGAAGAAGAAATTTCTTTTTGATTTTGATTAACAATAATTAACATAACATTTAATTTCCAATAGAATCGATCATATAATTGAATAGAATGACTATTATTATTTCCTTCTTTAATCCATTCAACAATTCCTCCATAAATACTTCGACATGCAGATCCACTTCCTATTCTACTTATTTTACTTAATTCTTCTTTTGATAAATTTAAATTTAATGCTTTATTCATACACATTACTAATGATGACATTGATGATGCTGATGAAGCACATCCACTTTTAATTGGAAATGTATTTTTACTTCTTATTTTATAGTAATAACTGTTTTTATTAAGATCTTTCACTTTTTTTTTTAAACTCATTTATTATTCCTTTTATTCGAGATGTTACTTTTG
>JAEEGK010003841.1_pt1 | contig 37129 bp, 26 predicted proteins | sample 8958771 | NCBI WGS metagenome assembly JAEEGK01 (sample SAMN16246547, study PRJNA631951) | gut metagenome | biome: gut microbiome; feature: rumen; material: SC-attached | host: Bos | place: Iran: Karaj | collected 2018-10 | reverse complement strand
GATCCTTTCGATCACGGACGGCCTCATTGTTTTCCTTGGCATATTTATCTTCGGCCTTGAGAACGTTATCTATTCTATTATAGTTGTTTATCTGGTGGCAAAGATCTCGGACGGATTGTTGGACGGTCTGAAATTTGCAAAGATGGTATATATCATTTCCGATAAGGCGGAAGATATATCGGCGGAGATACTTATAGCCATTGACAGAGGCGTTACCGGTATAAAGGTTAAGGGAATGTATTCCGGAGAGGATAAAAAGATGCTTTTTTGCGTAGTCGGAAAAAAGCAGGTGGTGGAGCTTACTGATATAGTTACCAGACTCGACAAGAAGGCATTTATGGTAGTTGCCGATGCAAGAGAAGTTATGGGCGAAGGTTTTGCTGAGGTAAAAAATGACAATTGAAAATGTTTTTGAGTATATTTGAGAAGGTATTTTTTATACAGATTTACCAAAAAATGCTTTTTTATTATGCAACCTATACAAAAAAAGAGTATAAGATTTGGCTAATATGAATATGGCGCTCTCAAAAAAAATAGTGTATTATATCGCTATCTTGATTTAACTATAATTCCGATTATTTAAAGGGAGGACAACAATGGCAAGTTTATCATTAAAGAACATTAACAAAACTTATCCTAACGGTTTCGTAGCCGTTAAAGATTTCAACCTTGATATTGCCGATAAAGAATTCATCATTTTCGTAGGACCTTCAGGTTGCGGTAAATCCACAACACTTCGTATGATCGCAGGTCTTGAAGAGATCACCGAAGGTGAACTCTGGATCGGTGACAAGCTCATGAACGATGTTGAGCCCAAGGACAGAGACATCGCCATGGTATTCCAGAACTACGCTCTTTATCCTCATATGTCAGTTTATGATAACATGGCATTCGGACTTAAGCTTCGTAAGACTCCTAAGGATGAGATCGACAGACTCGTTCATGAAGCAGCTAAGATCCTTGACATTGAGCACCTTCTTGATCGTAAGCCCAAGGCTCTTTCCGGTGGTCAGAGACAGCGTGTTGCCATGGGTCGTGCTATCGTTCGTAATCCTAAGGTATTCCTTATGGATGAGCCTCTTTCAAACCTGGATGCTAAGCTCCGTGTACAGATGAGAATTGAGATCTCCAAGCTTCATCAGAAGCTCCAGACAACCATCATCTACGTTACACATGACCAGACAGAGGCTATGACACTCGGTACCAGGATCATCGTTATGAAGGACGGTGTTATCCAGCAGGTAGATACTCCTCAGAACCTCTATGATAAGCCTTGCAACCTCTTCGTTGCAGGATTCATGGGATCTCCTCAGATGAACTTCATCAACTGCGAAGTTGAGCAGGTTGGCGATCGCTGCAAGCTTAATTTCGTTGGACGTTCCGTTACTCTTCAGGAGGCTCGTTCCAAGAAGCTTATCGAAGGCGGTTATGTTGGCAAGACTGTTGTTCTCGGTATCCGTCCTGAGGATATCAAGGATGACGAGATGATGATCTCCGCACTTCCTGATTCCACATTCGAAGCAGAAGTTAAGGTTTATGAGCTTCTCGGTGCCGAAGTATTCCTGTACTTCACACTTGAAGACAAGGCTAATACAAAGGATCTTAACAACTACGTTGATATCACGGCAAGAGTTAATCCTCGTACAACCGCTAAGGTTGGTGATACCATTAAGATCGCTCTTGATCTTTCCAAGATCCATCTTTTCGACAAGGAAACAGAAAAGGTTATCAGCCACTAATATTGAAATTTTATCCCGGCATTTTGCCGGGATTTTTTTATTTGTTTATTTTTTTTATGTTTTATTTAGTTGAAATGATCTTGTTATTGAGTATACTCATAAAAGGTAGCGTTAAAAACCGGACAGCAGGATCGGGGCTTAACAGGCAGATTACAGAAGGGTTGATTTCATATGTTACAGCTGAAAAATATTGTTAAGAATTATGAAATGGGCGACACAAAAGTGGAAGCCCTAAAGGGAGTTTCCATTAACTTCCGAAAAAACGAGTTTGTTTCGGTACTTGGCCAGTCGGGCTGCGGCAAGACCACATTATTGAACATTATAGGAGGACTGGACGGCTATTCATCAGGGGATTTGGTGATAAACGGAAAGTCTACAAAGAAGTTTAAGGATTCCGATTGGGATACCTACAGGAATCATTCCATCGGATTTGTATTTCAGAGTTATAATCTGATCCCTCACCAGAGCGTTCTTTCAAATGTAGAGCTGGCGCTGACTCTTTCGGGGGTTTCACCTGCCGAAAGAAAAAAGAGAGCCACAGCAGCGCTTCAAAGAGTGGGGCTGGGCGATCAGATACATAAAAAGCCCAATCAGATGTCCGGCGGACAGATGCAGAGAGTGGCAATAGCAAGAGCTCTTGTGAACGAGCCGGACATTCTATTGGCAGACGAGCCTACGGGAGCTTTGGATTCCGAAACCAGTATTCAGATCATGGAACTCCTAAAAGAGATATCCAATGATCGACTCATTATCATGGTAACTCACAATCCGGATCTGGCCGAAGCTTACTCCACCAGGATCATACGTCTTCTCGACGGTAAGGTAGTGGATGACACCAGACCTTATGACGGGTTTATCGATGAGGACGTTAATTCCAGATCAAGAGGCAAGGGTAAAAAGGCATCCATGTCTTTTCTTACGGCACTCAGTCTTTCGGCAAATAATCTTTGGACTAAGAAAGGAAGAACTTTCCTTACGGCATTTGCCGGAGCCATAGGCATCATAGGAATAGCACTGATCCTTTCGCTTTCTGACGGATTTCAGAAATATATCGATCGTGTTCAGGAGGAAACTCTTTCCAATTATCCTATCACTATAGAGTCAGAGAGTATCGATCTTTCCGCAATGTTCTCATCCATGGCGGGAGATGCGCAAGATGATAAGGAAGATAAAAAAGAAGCCGACAAAGAGGAAACAGAACACAAGGATGTGATCAAGAGTCTTGATGTCAGCACCAATATGTATAATGCACTGGTAAGCAAAAGGAATGTCAATGACCTGGAGGAATTCAAGAAATTTATCGATGATCCCGCAAACGGTGTTTTGAATCTTGTAAGTGCGGTCCGCTATACATATGACCTTAATATAAAGATATACGGTACGGATCTCAACGGTAAAACCTTAAGGGTTAATCCGTCAAAGGTAATGGATTCCATGGGTATGGGAAACATGGCTTCAGCTTATTCCCTGTATTCTTCCATGCCTGCCATGTCCATGATGGGAACAGATATGGATGTTTTCGGAGAACTTATCGACAATCCGGAGCTTTTGGATCAGCAATATGAGGTGGTAGCGGGACATTGGCCTGAGGATAAGTCGGAAATGGTATTTGTCATTTCCGAGCGTAACTACGTGGAGGATATGGATCTTTTCACACTTGGCTTAAAGGATCAGTCCACTTTATCGGCATTCCTTAAAAATGAGTCCATAGAGAAATCCGGAAAAGACGAATATTCCTATGAGGACATTTTGAACCTGAAATTCCGTTGTATCCTTGATACCGATTATTATAAGAGAAATAAACAGGAAGGTACCTGGGATGTGGTGGAGGAGGATTCACCCTACTTTGATACGGTTTTAAACAACGGACTTGAACTTAAGATAGTGGGCATAGTCCGTCCCAAGCCGGAAGCAGCTGCAACGGCTATTTCCAGCACTGTGGGGTACACCAAGGAACTTACCCGATATATAATAGAACAGACCAATAATTCAGCCATAGTCAGAGAACAGAAGGCTGATCCTGAAACTGACATATTTACGGGCAAGCCTTTTGCAGATTCCGAAAATGCGGACAGTGCAGCAAACGCAGCAATGGACATGTCAGAGCTCACTCCCGAACAGCAGGCATATCTTGCCACCCTTTCTCCGGAAGAACTGGCAGAATTGCAGAAGCAGATGGCTGCAGCGGCTGTATCCAATGCCACTTATGAAGGTAATCTTGATGCGATGGGAGTGTGTGATCTCTCTATTCCCTCAAGCATCAGCATATATCCCAAGGATTTTGAATCCAAAGATCTTTTGGAGGATAAGATCAGGGAATACAATAAAAAGTGCGAAGAAGAGGGCAATGAAGGAGCGAAGATCACTTACACGGATTTCATCGGCCTTATGATGTCTTCCATCAGCACTATAATAAATGCCATAACCTATGTATTGATAGCTTTTGTAGCAATATCTCTTGTGGTTTCATCCATCATGATAGCCATCATAACCTATATCTCCGTTCTTGAAAGAACCAAGGAGATAGGTATCCTTAGAAGTATAGGTGCTTCAAAGAGAGATGTTTCAAGAGTGTTCAATGCGGAAACATTGATAGAAGGACTGGTATCCGGAGGCCTGGGAGTACTGGTGACCGTGCTTTTGAACTTCCCCATAAATGCTGTCATCTATCATTTTGCGGGGCTTAAGAACATAGCTGCTTTACCTGTTAAGTATGGAATAATACTGGTACTTATAAGCATATTCTTAACCGTGATCGCCGGTCTGATCCCTTCAAAGATGGCATCAAGACGTGATCCTGTGGAAGCTTTGAGAAGTGAATGATCGTATATAAAGAAAATGGACGGATGATGATTCATCCGTCCATTTTCTTTATTTATGTTCTATGTTGTTGGTGAGCAAAGCTTACTGCATGAAACGTTTGATGGCATTAAAGGTTTCATCACTGATAACATGCTCAACTCTGCAGGCGTCATCCTCGGCTGTTTTAGCGTCGACACCGATCTTTATGAAGGCCGCTGTTAATACATTATGGCGTTCATAGGTCTTTTCCGCGATCCTTAACCCCTCATCCGTAAGAGTGATCTTACCGTCCGAAGCAATAGTCAGATACCCGTTGTTTTTTAGTATCCCCATTGCACGGCTTATGGAAGGCTTGGAAAAATTCATTTCAGTAGCGATATCAATGCTTCTGACAAATGGTTTTTTACTTTGCAAAATGTATATTGTTTCGAGATACATTTCGCCGGATTCCTGAAGCTTCATGAGCTCGTTCCACCTCCTCTTATCCGACATGAAAGAAAAATGTCGGTCCTCAATACATTTTATTAGGTTAGCACAATGAACGTTTGGAGTCAAACTTATTGGCAAAAAAATAGAAAATTTAGAAAAATTAAATATTTAGAAAAGCTTATTGACAAAACGTATTAAGAAGAGTATTATAGCACTCGGTTAGCGGATGCTAACTATTCAAGATGATTACAAGTGAAATGGTTGACTCCTAACGATGCGGTTCCGATTATTCGGGGCCGCATCTCTTATTTCCGGTTCAAAAACATCTTTAATATTATTGAGAAATATGCTAAAATAAAATAACTGTATGTGTTTTGCATAACAGGTGAGATGAGAAAGGGCAGGAAATATGATTTCAAACCAAATTTTGCAGGGAACGCTTGATGGTATCCGCTCCATTGCGAGAACAGAGCTGTGTATATGCGATACCGAAGGAAAAATGCTTGCATCCACCATATCCGAGAATGTGGATTATGAGAATGCAGTTAAGAATTTTGTGGATTCACCCGCTGATTGCCAGGTGATCCAGGGAAACCAGTTTTTCAAGGTTTACGATGACAGACAGCTTGAATTTGTGGTTATCGCCAAGGGAGATAACGATGAGACTTTTATGATGGGAAAGCTGGCTGCTTTTCAGGTTTCCGGTCTTACGATCGCTTACAAAGAACGATATGACAAGGATAATTTTATAAAGAATCTTTTGCTTGATAATCTCTTACTTGTAGATATTTACAACCGGGCAAAGAAGCTGCACATAGAGGCTGAAGCCCGCAGAGTTGTTTATTTGATAGAAACTCATCAGGACAAGGATACCGGAGCACTTGAAACAGTCAGAAGTCTCTTTGCCGGTAAGTCTCATGACTTTATTACCGCTGTGGATGAAAAGAACATCATTGTGGTAAAGGAGCTTAAGCCCACGGAAGGCTATGATGATCTGGAAAGGACCGGTAAGGTTATTCTGGATATGCTTAATACCGAGGCAATGGCGAAGGTTAATATTGCATACGGAACCATTGTCAATGAGATCAAAGATGTTTCCCGTTCCTACAAGGAGGCTAAAATGGCTCTGGATGTGGGAAGGATATTCTTCAGTGAAGAGAACATCGTAGCCTATTCAAAGCTGGGTATCGGAAGATTGATATATCAGCTTCCCATGTCTCTTTGCAAGATGTATATAAAGGAAGTTTTCAGAGACGGTTCCCAAGATGAACTTGATGAAGAAACACTCAGCACCGTTAACAAGTTTTTTGAAGACAACCTGAATGTTTCCGAGACCTCCAGAAATCTGTACATTCACAGAAACACTCTGGTCTATCGTCTGGATAAATTACAGAAACTCACTGATCTGGACTTAAGAAGATTTGATGATGCGGTTGCATTTAAGATCGCTCTAATGGTCCTTAAGTATATGAATTATGTGGAAAACACAGATCCTACAATGATACAGTGATAGTACACGATATGAAAAGATCCGCCGGAACTTTAATAAGAACCTATAGGAGGAAGGAACTGATCCTTCCTCTTTTTGCACTTGTGGGCGGTAATTTATACTTGATTCTTTTGACGCGTTAAAGTAATTTGACTTGCCATTAAAAAGAGTATGTGATAAAATCTCGATAACTGTTCTTTGAAGAAAGAACAGAGAAAGGCATAACATGAAGAACGGATTTATTAAAGGCCTGATACTTGGAATAGGCCTGTGTTTGGTAGTCGGACTGGGTATTAAAGTAGGTACCGGCATATCAAGATACAATAACAGCTTACACAGCGATAAGATCGGGTTTGGTACCCCCACACCCGCGACCGACAGTACTTCGAAGACTGAAAATAAAAAAGAAAGTACTGTTTCGACTCCTGTACCCACAAAGGTTGCAGAAGCGACCAAGAGTGTTGCGATGACCGGGGCTCCCAAGGTTACTCCGTCTTTATCACCTACACCTACTCCCATTTTGGATCCTCTTTCACAGAATCCCGTTTTGGATCAGGTATTAATAGACAAAATGGATTTTCTTGAGTACGTGATCAATACGTTCTATTATAAAGAAGTTTCATCCGAAGATATAAGAAACGGTATCTATAAAGGAATGCTGAACGGTATAGGAGATGAATATACTGTTTATTACACTCCCAAGGAGTACAGCGATCTGCAGCAGAGTACAAGCGGCGTATACGGAGGCGTAGGCTCCTATATCAGTAAAAAGACCGATTCCGAATATGCCATTTTCCTTAATCCCTTTGAAGGGGGACCGGCAGAAAAGGCCGGTATAAAGTCGGAAGACATTATATATAAGGTTGAAGGCGAGATAGTTCTCGGAATGTCTACAGAAGATATCGCAAACAGAGTCAGAGGCAAAGTGGGAACCACTGTTCACCTGACTGTTTACAGAAGTTCTTCCGATGAATATATTGATTTTGAAATAGTCAGAGCCATAGTAAATGCACCCACCGTTGAAACCGAGATTCTGGAAGGAAATGTTGGTTACATATCTGTCAGTGAGTTTGACGGGGTTACAGAAAAACAGTTCAAGGAAGCAGTGGATGAAATGCTTGAACAAAAGGCTGTGGGACTTGTTATCGATCTGAGAAACAACGGCGGCGGTCTTTTGGATGTCTGCGTAAACATGGTAGACTACATTCTTCCGGACAATAAGCTGATCACCTATACGCTGGATAAACAAAACCAGGGTGACAAGTTTATGTCCAAGGATGGACATCAGGTGGATCTGCCCATAGTGATACTTGTGAACGGATACAGTGCAAGTGCATCGGAAGTATTTACCGGTGCATTAAGCGACAATGGCTGTGCTACCGTAATGGGAACCACCTCCTTCGGAAAGGGTATTGTACAGAGTATTATTCCGATAAATGACGGATCTGCGATCAAGATCACCACGTCCAGCTACTACACACCTTCAGGCGTCTGCATACATGGTATCGGTATCACTCCCGATATAGTGGTGGAACTTACGGAGCCTGACAATCAAAAGGAAGCTGCGCGCAAACATATATTGGGACAGTAATTTAAGAGGAGAGATAAAATGAAGATAGCTATACTTGGATACGGTACGATAGGTTCGGGAGTTTATGAGATCTTTGGATCAAATGCAGCCGGTATCAGAAAAAAAGCAGGGGACGACATAGATGTTAAATATGTTCTTGACCTTAGAGATTTCCCGGGAGATCCTGTGGAAAAGAAGATAGTGCACGATTTCAGGATCATAGCCGAAGACCCTGAGATTTCCTGTGTAGTCGAGACCATGGGAGGAGTAGAACCTGCATATAGCTTTGTTAAGGAACTTCTCTTAAGGGGCAAGTCGGTATGTACTTCCAATAAGGAACTGGTAGCAAAGCATGGAGCGGAACTTCTTGAGATAGCGAGACAGAAGAAGGAAAATTTCTTCTTTGAAGCGGCTGTAGGCGGTGCGATACCTGTGATACGTCCCATCAATGAATCCTTTTCATCGGATGAGATCGTGGAGATCTGCGGTATTGTTAACGGTACCACAAACTATATCCTTACCAAGATGTGCGATGACGGAGAGGATTTTTCAACTGCTTTGGCCGAAGCTCAGGAAAAGGGCTATGCAGAACGCAATCCCGAAGCTGATGTGGAGGGACATGATGCCTGCAGAAAAATCGCGATCCTTTCATCCCTGGCTTGCGGATCTCATGTAAATTATGAGAAGATCTATACGGAAGGCATTACAAAGCTTACAACCGTCGACCTGGGATATGCCAGGAAGCTGGGCAAAGCCATTAAACTCATTGCACAGATGAGAAAGGAAGAGACCGGGGTTTTCGCCACTGTTTCTCCTATGCTTGTAGGTAATGGCAGCCCTCTCTTTGCAGTAAACGGAGTATATAACGGTATATTGATCAAGGGCCGTTTCTCGGGACAGATCATGTTCTACGGCAGCGGAGCGGGAAAGCTTCCCACAGCGGCGGCAGTTTCTGCGGATGTGGTTGAATGTGCAAGAAATGCCGGAAAGAATGAGCCTGTTTTCTGGAGTGGCAAGGAGCTGCAGCTGGCGGACAGGATGGAAGAGGTAAATGACTTCTTTGTACGTGTTCATGCGGGAGATGCAGATAAGGTGAGAGAGGTGTTTGACAAGATCACTGAAGTTGCTCCTGCTGAAGGGGAATTTGCTTTCACCATCAAGAAGATCAGCGAGAGAGATTTCATCGAGAAGCTTAAAGGCATACGTATCATCAATAGGATCAGGATATTGAACATTTAATAACTGATAAGATTAAAAAGCCCGTCGACAAGATGCCGACGGGCTTTTTGGGTTGATAAGAAAACGTATTGTTTCGTATAAGCATTATGAGCAGGTGTAGAAAAGAGCAACGGTTCCGGGACCTACATGGCTTCCGGTAACAGGCTCGTACTGAGTAAGAAGGAACTCTGCATGAGGTGCTGCCTTCTTAAGAAGTGAAACAAGGAAGTTGGCGTCGGACTCACAGCCTGCGTAGGCGATACCTACGGGATCGTTGGTCTCACGGTCAAAATTCTTGGCAAAACTCTCGGCAAGTGCCTGTAAAGCCAGTTTGCGACCTCTGACCTTCTTGTCCATAACGATCTCACCGCAATAGTTGGAAGTGAGAACGGGCTTTACATGAAGAACGGTACCGATCTTGGCGGCAAAGGATGATATCCTTCCGCCTTTTTTAAGGAAGTTCAGATCGTCCACGGAGAAGATCTGGACAGTTTTATTTCTCTTTATAAGAAGCTCTTTAACCACTTCACGGATATCCATTCCGCTTTCGCGAAGCTTTGCGGCGTGGATGACCTGAAGGCCTTCGCCCAGTGAAGCACCCAGAGTATCAAATACATAGATCCTTCTGCCGGGATATTCACTCTGGAGCTGCTCTGCAGCCATGCAGCCTGCGGAATAAGCGCTGCTGATACCGGAAGAAATGGAAAGATGAAGAATGTCTTCACCCTTTTCAAGAATGGGCTTCCATTCGTTTATATACTGATTGATGTTAACAGCGGATGTCTTTACATCACTGCGGCGGATCTTTTCATAAAACTCTTCGCCGTCAAAGTTTGAAAGATCGGTACACTGTTCTTCAACACCATCTACTATATATGTAAGAGGAATAGTCGTGATGTCGTACTTCTTCAAGATAAATGACGCAAGATTCGATGTGGTATCAGTTGATATATTAAATGACATAATGGTTTACCTCCCTACATCTAATTTCTGATATTAGATTAGCACAGCGCTCAAATTATGTCAAGAGGTTTTTATATAAAATAACCTTGTGTATTTATACGTAAAGTGCTATACTTTAGAAAAGTCGGTGAAAGCAAGGCGTTCACTGATATGATGCGAAGTAAGGTTTACTTTGTAAATAAAAAAACAGGAAGAACAAGATCATGTATGACAGCAAACTTATAACAGGAAAGCTGAAACGCTGGGAGAAATTTATGAAGAAATTTTCACTTCCGGCATATGATGAGATTCCAAATCTGGGATTATATATGGATCAAGTTCTGACACTCATGGGACAGTATCTTGCGCCTCTTACCACCACGGATACGGAGGACGCTGCCATTACCGCAGCCACCATTAATAACTATGTTCGTGTCAAGGTAATGCCCGCTCCGGAAAAAAAGAAATATTTAAGGCTTCATATAGCTTACCTTATTATCATATGTACTCTTAAACAGGCAATGAGCATATCCGATATTCAGGCATTGCTTCCCGCCAGCCTTAGCGATGAAGATATGAGAGCCGTCTATTACGATTATTCCAGATGCTACAAGGCCTCAGTTCTTTTCTTCATAAACGAGGTTAAGGATGAGACCGACAGGATTCTTTCCACAGGTGCCAGTCTTTTGGCGTCGGAAGAAAAGGAAAAGGAGCAGATGACGGAGAGGGGAGAAGAGCCGGAGGAACCACAGGGACCCAGTCAGGGGCAGATCGAATTTGATCATGCTGTTAAGAATCTGATTTTTTCCTCAGCTACCATTGCAAATTTCTCAAAACTGCTGACTGCGAAGATCATCGGACTCGGCGGAAAAGAGTTTACAGAGGAAGCTGTTGCGGAGAGAACGGTTTGACAAAAGCTTCTGTATAGTGTAAAATTTTACGCGCTCTAATTTATTTAGAGCGCTACTTTTGACTTGATTTTATATAATATAATTCCGGAAAGGCTTTATAAGGAAATGGCTAAATATACAAATGAGATAAATAAGCGCAGAACTTTTGCCATAATCTCTCACCCTGACGCGGGTAAAACTACACTTACAGAAAAACTCCTGCTTTACGGAGGAGCCATCAATCTGGCAGGCTCGGTTAAAGCAAGAAAGACAGCTAAACATGCTGTATCGGACTGGATGGAGATAGAAAAGGAGCGTGGTATTTCCGTTACATCTTCCGTTATGCAGTTTGAATATGACGGATATTGCATTAACATACTTGATACGCCCGGACACCAGGACTTCTCCGAAGACACCTATCGTACGCTCATGGCTGCGGACTCAGCTGTCATGGTCATAGACGGATCAAAGGGTGTTGAGGCACAGACCATTAAACTTTTCAAGGTCTGTGTAATGCGTCACATCCCCATCTTTACATTTATCAACAAGCTGGACAGAGATGCCCGTGACACTTTCGAACTCCTGGATGAGATCGAGAAGGTCCTTGGCATCAGCACCTGTCCCATTAACTGGCCCATTGGTTCCGGAAAGAACTTTAAGGGCGTATATGACAGAAATACTCATACCATCACCAGATTTTTCGCGGCAAATTCCGGTCAGACCGAAGTTGCCACGGAAGAGTGCGACATTAACGACCCCAAGCTTGACGATCTTATCGGTAAAGAGAATCACAGGATCCTTAACGATGAACTTGAGCTTCTTGGTGGAGCAGGAAGTGATTTTGACCTTGAATCCGTAAGAAAGGGAGAACTGACTCCTGTATTTTTCGGCTCTGCACTTACCAATTTTGGTGTAGAGACCTTCCTTAAGCATTTCCTTAAGATGACTACCGCACCTTTGGGCAGAAACTCCGACGAAGGCATGATCACACCTACGGAGGACGATTTCTCCGCTTTTGTATTTAAGATCCAGGCCAACATGAACAAGGCGCACAGAGACAGGATCGCTTTTATGCGCATATGTTCCGGCAAGTTCACGGCTGGAGAAGAGGTTTATTATGTTCAGGGAGACAAGAAACTTCGCCTCACACAGCCTCAGCAGATGATGGCCAACGACAGAAAGATCGTTGAGGAAGCCTATGCAGGGGATATAATCGGTGTTTTTGATCCGGGCATATTCTCCATCGGCGATACCATCTGCGCCAACGGCAGGAAATTTAAGTTTGAGGGTATTCCCACCTTTGCCCCCGAGCATTTTGCAAAGATCCGTCAGGTGGATACCATGAAGCGCAAGCAGTTCCTTAAGGGCGTAAATCAGATAGCTCAGGAAGGTGCGATTCAGATATTTAAAGAGTTTAATTCCGGTATGGAAGAGATAATAGTAGGAGTTGTAGGCGTTCTTCAGTTTGACGTTCTGAAGTTCAGGCTTGAATCGGAATATGGTGTTGAGATCCGTATGGATCAGCTTCCTTATGAATATATCCGTTGGATAGAGAACAAGGGCATAGATGTTTCTGCTCTCAATGTTACATCGGATACCAAGAGGGTGCTGGATCTTAAGGACAGACCGCTTTTGCTCTTTACCCACGAGTGGAGCATAAGAACGGTTCAGGAAAGAAACAAGGAGCTTGTACTTACAGAGTTCGCCAAGAACTAGTTTTTCATTGCATAGAGGGGTAAAACCTATGGCAGACGAAAAAGATCTGGAAAAAGATAAGAAAGAACAGGAAAATAAAGAGCAGGAGACTGCAGAACAGGAAAAGGCTGAAAAGAAAAGCACCGTGCAGGAAAACGATGGATCGGTAAAGGATGAACCGGAAGAAAAAGATGTGCTTGCCGAGACTGAGGAACTGAACCGGGAGGCTGTTAATTACGAGCCCATGCAGGTAATGCCGGTTGTAGCCATTAAGGGACTGGTAATGCTTCCGGGAATGCTGGTGCATTTTGACCTTCATCAGGACGAGGCTGTATCGGCCATAAACGCTGCCATGAAGGAAGGCAGACCTGTACTTGTGATAACCCAGAAGGACAGCACGGTGAATCAGATCCGCATAGACGATCTTTACAGGATGGGAACCATCTCTGTGGTAAAGCAGATCATCAAAATGCCGGGGAATCTGGTAAGAGTGCTGACACAGGGCGTTAAGAGAGGAAGGCTTGTTAATTTTACAAGGACTTTGCCCTATCTTGAAGCCCGGGTTGCAGAACCCTACGAGACTACCTCCGATGTTCTTTCTCTGATAGAACAGAAAGCCATGGTCAGAGGTCTTAAAGATGTACTGGAAGAGTATATAAGACTGGATGACAGGATGGGAAAAGAGATCACGGCCCAGCTTTTAAACTGTGATTCCCTTGATATGCTTTTAAATCAGATCGCCATCAGTCTTCCCATGTCCACCACCTCCAAGCAGAGGATACTGGAGACAGTGGATATAACCGACCGTTTTGAAGCCATAGCCGTTACCATTACCAATGAGATCGAAGTTATCAAGATCAAAAAAGATCTTCAGGGTAAGGTTAAAGATAAGGTAGACAAGAATCAGAAGGACTACATCATGCGTGAGCAGATGAAAGTCATTCGTGAAGAATTGGGCGAGAAGAGTGCCCTGGATGATGCGGATGAGTTCATGAAGACCCTTGAAACCCTGGAAGCATCCCAGTATGTAAAGGACAAGATCGCCAAAGAGATAGAGAGATACAAAAATGTGGCAGGAAGCCAGGCAGAGAGCGTTGTTTCCAGAAGCTACATAGAGACACTTTTGAGCCTTCCCTGGGACAGGATGAGCAAGGACGATCTGGATCTGGTAAAAGCTCAGAAGACTCTGGACCGTGACCATTTCGGCCTGGAAAAGGTGAAGGAGAGGATCATAGAATTCCTGGCGGTAAGAGCGCTGAATTCAAAAGGACAGGCGCCTATCATCTGTCTGGTGGGACCTCCCGGAACAGGAAAAACATCCATTGCACGTTCGGTTGCAGAATCTTTGAATAAGAAATATGTGCGCATATGCTTAGGCGGCGTCAGGGATGAGGCTGAGATACGCGGACACAGAAAGACCTACATAGGAGCTATGCCCGGAAGGATCATCCAGAGCCTTAAGGAAGCGGGGACCAAGAACCCTCTCATGCTTTTGGATGAGATAGACAAGGTCAGCTCAGATTACAAGGGAGACACTTCCTCTGCACTTCTGGAAGTGCTGGATCCCGAACAGAACAAGCATTTTAACGATCATTATATAGAGATACCCGTTGATCTTTCGGAAGTATTCTTCATCTGTACGGCGAATACTACCAAGACCATTCCCAGACCTCTTCTGGACCGTATGGAAGTCATCGAGGTTTCAAGTTACACCGATAACGAGAAACTTCATATTGCAAAGGATTTCTTATATCCCAAGCAGCTGGAGAAAAACGGACTGACCAAAAAAGAACTCAAGATAACACCTGCAGCCATGAAACTCATGATCTCGGGCTATACAAGAGAAGCGGGAGTAAGAAATCTTGAACGCCGTTTCGGAGAGATCTCCAGGAAAGCGGCCAGAAAGATACTGGAAGCAAGACAGGCGGGAAATGAAGCCGAAGTCATTAAAGTAAATGATAAAAACCTTCCCGATTTCCTGGGCAAGATCAAGTATCATGATCTTAAGGCCAATAAAAAGGCGGAAGTGGGAATAGTCAGAGGACTGGCATGGACCGCTGTGGGAGGAGACACTTTACAGATAGAGGTTAATACCATGCCCGGTAAGGGAGAACTGATCCTCACCGGAAATCTGGGAGATGTAATGAAGGAATCCGCAAGGATAGCTCTTTCCTACGTTCGCTCTCTTTCCGGAAAGATAGGCCTTAAGAATGATTTCTTTGACAAACATGGTATTCATATTCATGTGCCCGAAGGAGCTACTCCCAAGGACGGACCTTCGGCGGGTATCACTATGGCTACAGCCATTTATTCGGCAGTCAGCGGTAAAAAGGTGCGTGCGGATGTTGCCATGACCGGGGAGATCTCATTAAGAGGAAAGGTTATGGAGATCGGAGGACTTAAGGAAAAACTCCTTGCAGCCAAAAAGGCGGGTATCAAACTGGTTTTGATCCCTAAGGAGAATGAGGCCGATCTTTCAGAAATCTCAGAGGAGATCACGGAGGGAATGGAAATTCTGCCGGTTACCGGGATGGAACAGGTATTGGAGAAAGCATTGGTATGAATGTAAATAAGGTAGAACTTGAATGTGTATGTGGTATCACCAGCAAGCTGCCGGTAAATAATCTGCCGGAGATAGCTTTTGCGGGAAAGTCCAATGTGGGCAAGTCTTCACTTATCAATTCGTTGATAAACAGAAAGGCCCTGGCAAGGACATCTTCCCAGCCGGGGAAAACCCAGACCATTAATTTCTATAATGTGGAAAAAACACTGTACTTCGTGGATCTGCCGGGGTATGGCTATGCGGGAGTTTCCCGGGATATACGGGAAAAATGGGGAGACATGATAGAAAACTACCTTAAGACATCAAAACAGCTTAAGGCAATATTTCTGCTTGTGGATATTCGCCATGACCCTTCGGCAAACGACAGGATGATGTACGATTTTGTATGCCAAAGCGGTTTTAAACCCATAGTTATAGCGACAAAAGCGGACAAGATCAACAGAAGTCAGCTGCAAAAACAGACCGCCGCAGTGAGAAGGGGACTCGAAGCGGATGGGGATACTGTGATAATACCGTTCTCGTCAGTTACGAAAGCGGGAAAAGAGGAGATCTGGAAGATAATAGAATCTTTCATTGGGATGTGAAAAAAATGGATTCAGATGCTTTAATGTTTTACAAACTGGTGATATTATATATTTTGGACAGGCTGGAGACACCTATCAGCAATGCGGAGCTTACAAGGATCCTTCTTGAAAGGAATATTGCTCAGTATATGTCGATACAGGAATCTCTTGAGGATCTGGTGGATGACGGATACATTTCCGTTTCGGATAACCGGAATTCCCACCTTTACAGCATTACAAATGAGGGAAGAGAGACCTTGTCCTTCTTTTATCAGACTCTTTCTGTTCCTCTCAGGGATGACATTGATGAGTGTCTTTCCAAGGAGCAGTATCATCTGAGAGATCTGGCAGCGTCCACTGCCGATTACTATGAAGTTAGCAAGAACGAGTACATCGTGGAACTTAAAGTAGTGGAAAGAGGCAGTGAACTGGTTAATATTAATCTTCTGGTTGCAAGTCCTGCGGAAGCAGATACCATATGTAACCGATGGAACGAAGCGAATGCGGATGTATATGAATATCTGATCACAAGGCTTTTGGCCGGAAAAAAGACAGATAAGGATAAATAAGGATAAATAAGGGGCATTAGCTTAGCTGGGAAAGCGTCTGGTTCGCAATCAGAAGACCGGGGGTTCGAATCCCCTATGCTCCATAAGAGGGCTGTTATCTTACGGTCCTCTTTTTTTGAATTTCGCAAGGATTAAGCAGATATTGTGTTAAATGGTGCTTTTTTTGGTTGCATTAGACACAATTTTCATATAGAATGACCACAGAATAATGTTTTTTTATACACAAAGTGCACACATTTTAAATTTATCATATAGCCATAGTCAGTGATGAAACAAAATCCATTGACGAGAGAGGTAAAGTCTATGGCAATTGAAGTATTCAACAGATACGAAATGAAGTATCGCATCACAAATGAACAATATCTTAAGCTTCGTGAAAGATTATCCGAGCATATGGAATCCGACGAGCACAGCAAAAACGGTGAGTTCTATACCATTTGCAATATCTACTACGATACGATCCATAACGATCTGATCAGACGATCAATAGACGGCGGTGTCTATAAGGAAAAAATGAGACTGAGAAGCTACGGTACTGTAGGTACAGACCAGAAAGTATTTCTTGAGATAAAGAAGAAATACCAGGGCCTTGTAAACAAGCGCAGGACCAAGATGATCCTTCAGGATGCGTATGACTACTTTGAGAGCGGCATGAAGCCGGAGGTTCAGTCATTTATGAACGGTCAGGTTCTGGAAGAGATCGATTACATGAAGAACAGACTGAATCTTATGCCCAAGCTTTTCCTTTCCTATGACAGATGCGCAATGTTCGACAGAGAGAACAGGGATTTCAGAGTTACTTTTGACAGAAACATTACCGCAAGACGTTATGACCTGGGACTTCATTACGGAGTCTACGGCGACAAACTGATCGGTGAAGACGAATGGATCATGGAGATCAAGATCGACAAGGCAATGCCTCTTTGGATGACTCAGATCCTTTCCGAATTCAAGATCTATAAGACCAGTTTTTCGAAATACGGTACAGAATACCAGGCTTTCGTTGCACGCAGAGTAGCAAGCGGAGCGAACATCATTTTATCCGATAAGGAGGAAGCATTATGCTTGAACAATTATTTAATGTCACAAACGACGGAACGATCACAACAGGCGAAACACTCATTTGCTTAGTTGTGGCACTTATATTCGGTATAGTCATTGCCGGAACATATGCACTAACATCCAAAAAGGAGAGCACTTCTGTAAGCTTCTTCCTTACCCTCATCGTTCTTCCGGCTGTTGTAAGCCTGATCATCATTCTTGTAAGCGGTGATGCGGCTAAGGCACTTTCCATTGCGGGTGTTTTTACTCTGGTACGTTTCAGATCTCAGCCGGGAGAAGGCAGAGACCTTTGCTTCATATTGATCTCCATGGGTGCGGGACTTGCGGCAGGAATGAATTATTTCTCCATCGCAGCTATAGCGGTTGTTATCCTTTGTGTCATCATTGCAGTGGTTACCAAATTCAGTGCGGGACTTTTTGCAAATGAAGTTAAGGCCCTCAAGATCGTGATCCCCGAGGATATGGATTATAACGGGGCTTTCGATGACATATTTGATAAATTCACCGTTTCAAAAGACCTTGAAAGAGTAAAGACCACAAACATGGGTACTCTCTATGAGCTTACATACAATGTTAAGTTCAAAAAGGATGCGGATGAGAAGAAGTTCATGGATGAACTCAGGACCAGAAACGGTAACTTAAGCATCACTCTTGCCAAGCTCATCAAAAAGGATACCTCATTATAAATGATATGAACTCAACCCTCCGGTGAAAATGCCGGAGGGATTTTTATTGTCTAAAAAAGTCACGTAAAAAAGTCTAATTTATATAATATTTTAAATCGTATACTCATTATAAAATCTTCTTGTAAGGCTTTGCCCTGGGGCAAGGTCAATATAATAAGAGGAGACAGACATATGAAGAAAGTGACAAAGAGACTTGTTGCATTTGCCGCATCTTTCCTGATGATGGTTTCCGTTCTTTCAATGGGTAACCCTTCCGTTCAGGCATATGCGGAGGAAACAGCCACGGCTTCTGCCGAGAGCTTCTATGCATTTGTTGCCATAGGTGCCGGCGATAGTTGGGAATACCAGTATTATGGTAAGACCAGCGGAAATTCCGGTAATGTAGTCGCACAGGATGCTTACATTGCTGTAGGCGAGACAAAGACCATCAGCGTTACAATGCCCGATACGACCACTCAGGCATGGTTTAATGCTCCTTGCCTTGTAATTCCCGGAGCAAAGGAAGTTGACTTCGATATCACAGCCAAGATCGACGGTAAGGACGTTGCCATTGACTTTACTGCAGGCAGTAAGGGCAACTGGTGGTTCGAAGGAACAGGTGCATGGGGAGATACGGAATGTATCCGTCTTGCAGGTGCTTATAACGAGTGGGGGGATAAGTTCATTGCCAAGCCCGTTAATTTCAAGACTCTGGAATATACCATCACACTCAAAAAAGTGGTTTATGATACATCGGCTTTGGGCTTCTACTCCTTCCTCGCTATGGGCGGAGCAGAGGACTGGTCCATGGGTTACAGCGGAAAAGATAACACAGGCAATTATGCCGGCGTTGTAGCAAACGATCAGTATATCAGCTTTGAAGGCGATCCCTTCCAGGTTACATATGCTCTTGAGTTTGATAAGCCCGTTGATAAGGTTTGGTGGATGGCACCCGTTATCACAGGCGGTAATTTCAAGACCATAGATTTTACAATTGATTCCATCAAGTTTGACGGCAATGAAATAGTTCCCGATCTTACTCAGGGTGATGCATGGTGGACAGAAGGTGTCGGCGATGCATATGCTACCGATTCCACCGTTCGTCTTGCGGGCGGCTATAATGAGTGGGCCGCTAAGTACATCGGAGGAGAATCAAATCCTATTCCTTCCTTTACAAAGGTTGAATATACCATCACCTTTAAGCAGCTCAGCGCAGATGAAAAATATCTTGCTTTCGTTGCCATCGGCGGCGATTCCGATACCGGAAGCTGGGATTTAAGCTATACAGGTCCCGGAAGTGAGGCTGAAGGCGTTGTGGGAAAGACAGCTTATGTGGCTGCAGGCGACACTGTTACCATAGGTGTTACTTTCCCTCAGAATTTCAAACATGCTTATTATACAGCTCCCTGTATCGTGGCAGAGGGTGTTAACCTTGTAAAAGGTCACATTGATTCTGTTAAGATCGACGGTAAGGAAGTAGAAGTTAACATGGATGCCGGCAAGTTCTGGTGGTACGAAGGAACCGGTGATTACGACGAAGAGCATTGCGTTCGTCTCGGCGGCGGCTACAATGAGTGGGCAGCTCAGTACATCAAGGCTCCCGAAAACTTCAAGTCCATAGAGTATACATTTACCATTGACAAGATCTCCAAGGGTAATCCTGCGGTTGAAAGTGATGAGACCTTCGAACTTGGTATCGCTTACGGCGGTGACAAGGCTGCAAGCGGTGACTGGGGTTATGGTTATGTTACCGGCTTTAATGCAGAGATCGAAGGCGGCAGCGAATTCATTAAGGTTGGCGAGACCAGGACAGTTTCCTTAAAGTTTGCTTCAAAGCCTCTTTACACATGGTATGTGGCTCCTTATCTTCTTTGCAAGGATACTTCCACAGCACTTGATATCGATTTTGATATTGTTTGCAAGATCGACGGCAAGGAAGTAAAAGTGGATCGCAGTGCAGGTAAGGCATTCTGGGCAGAGGGAACCGGTGATTTTACCGATGCAACCTGCTTCCGTCTTGCAGGCGGTTACAATGAGTGGGGCGATAAGTACATTGATTCCCCCAAGGATTTTACAACTATTGAATATACCATAACACTTAATTCCTTCCTTGTGGCTGAGCCCGAGGTAGTTGAATTCGATCCCGCTCTTCTTTCCGGAAAGTACGATGCATATCTTACCTTCCAGTGCCCTGACACCTGGGTATATCGTGATGACTGGATGAATGAAGCAACCGGTGGTATCGCTGCTTGGAAGGGTATTGCGGATAACTTCAACCATGTAACCTGGAACGAAGGAGCTACCCCTGAAGAGCAGAACATTGGCGGAACATTTGTTGATGCAGTTATCGACGGAAACGGAACCTACACTGTATCCCTGACCGGAGCAGAGGCAGGTCTTAAAGGCTCCGCAAAGTACAATATGCTTAAGGCATCTACCACTATTCCTTACATCTGTCTGGCAAACGGACTTGAGATCACTGAAGCATCCGTATCCGTAGACGGAAAGAAGCCCATCACAGACTTCGTTCTCTATGAGAATAAGGTGGATAGCGATAAATATCCTGAGTACAACGGAAGCTACATCTCCATCGAGTTTATTAATACATATAACTCAAAGAATCCTGCAGCGCTTGATTCTGTTCAGATCCCTCAGGAGAGCATAGTATGTACCTTCACTGTTAAGGGCTTCGATCATGATAATGCGGCAGCTGCTGCAGAAACTGTTGAACCCACCAAGGCACCCGAGCCCACCAAGGCACCGGAAGCTACAAAGGCACCGGAAGCTACAAAGGCTCCCGCAGAAACAAGCAGCAATACAGATACAACAAAAACAGAAGAGAGCAAGGGCGTAAATCCCATTGTCGTAGTTGTTATCGTTGTTGCCGTACTGGCAGTTGGCTGTGCTGCATTCTTTGTGATCAAAAAGAAGAAAAAGTAAAACAGTTGCCATTTGACTGTTAAAGTGTTAATCTATGGGCGGCGCACAAAAAGTGCCGCCCATTTTTAAAACCGACGAACGGTTTATAAGGATAAGCTAAATGAAGAGAAGGATTGCCCTGGTCATGGCAGCGGTATTGTGCCTTTCTGCCATCTCCTGCGATACGCTAAAAAAGAATAAGGTATTATCGCCCATAACTCTTACCGTGTTTTCACAGGTGGCCAATTATACCGGAAAACAGGTGGGGTGGTTTGCGGATGTTATGTTGGAAAGATTTAACGTAGTCTTAAATATCATCCCCGATACCGACGGTACCTACGAGACCAGGTTTGCTTCCGAAAGCTTCGGAGATCTGGTTATCTTCGGCAGTAAGGGAAACGAATATAAAAATGCCGCTAAGGCCGGTCTTCTTTTGGATTGGGAAAAAGATGACCTTTTGAACAATTATGGTCCGTATATTAAGGAAAACATGTCTGATGCACTCTATGCAAATCGCAAGCTTACGGACAGCGGCCGCATCTATGGTATGGGAAACAATGTGGCCGGAGAGGATGACGGCGTATCTTCTTTCTTTTATACCTGGGATCTGAGAGCTGATCTTTATCAGCAGTTGGGTTGCCCGGAAATAAAGAATATGGATGACATGGTAACTCTTTTTGAAAAGATGAAGGAGATAGCTCCGTACGATGATAAGGGAGATCCTGCCTATGCACTTTCCATATGGCCTGATTGGGACGGCTCTATGATGATGTATGCCAAGGCTCTTGCTTCCGGCTTTTACGGATATGATGAGATGGAAATGGGGCTTTATGATGCTGCTACCGGTGAATACCACGGCGCCCTTGAAAAGGACGGCCCCTATATAGAGATGTTGTCATTTTTGAATAAACTCTACAGAAAAGGACTGCTGGATCCCGATTCCATGACTCAGACTTATGTGGATATGGCTTCGAAGATGGTTAACGGAGGCTGTTATTTTTCACTTTTTGATTATGCGGGCAGTAATTATTTTAATAATGATGCCCATTTGGCCGAGAATAAGATCATGCTTCCCATGCTTCCCGAGATGGCAGCGCCTGCGGCCTATGAACTGTCAAAATACGGGGGACAGCAGATCTGGTGCATAGGTGCGAATACTAAATATCCCGAGCTTTGTATGGAGATAATAAACTGGCTCTGTACACCTGAGGGCTTTATGACCATGGAATACGGTAAACAGGGTGTGAACTGGGATTATGATGAAAGCGGATGTCCTTTTTTAACAGAGATGGGCCTTAAGTGTATCACCGACGGAAGTAACCCAGAGACCAAGGATGAGTCGGGGTACACCTTTAATCAGGGGCAGTGTCAGATAAATAACACTACCTGGGCAAGAGATGCCTTAAACCCGGATTCCAACGGAGCTACCTACAACTGGCAGAAATGGAATGAAGACAAGTCTCTGCCCCGCTGCGAAACTGAGAAAAAATGGCGTGATATAAATAATGTTACCTGCGTAAGCGATTATCTTAATAAAAATAATTATACTTTGATACCCGCTACCACCTTCTCAAATCTTGCGAAAGATGATGAATATGATATAATTATCGCACAGGTTTCGCAATGCATAGTAAACTACTCATGGAATGCAGTTTATTCCGAAACGGAAGAGGAATTTAAAAAGAACATTGATTCCATGATCGAGAGAGGATATGCCTACGGATATGAAACCTGTCTGGAGTGGACGGTCAGAAATGCCGCAGCAAGGCACAGAGTAGAGGTGTCGGAGCGATAACACGAGGAAACTATGAACAGAGAAGAGTATTTAAAGCATATAGATGAAGTAAATGAAAAAGGACCTTTTCATGCGGACTGGAAAAGCCTGACCGCCTGGAGGACTCCTCTTTGGTTTGAACAGGAGAAGTTCGGCATTTTTATTCATTGGGGCGTTTTCAGTGTGCCTGCCTTCGGCAACGAATGGTATTCCAGAAGCATGTATATTGAGGATACACCGGAATTTAAGCATCACATAGAAACCTACGGCCCTCAGAAGGAATTCGGATATAAAGATTTCATACCCATGTTTAAGGCAGAAAAGTTTGATGCCGAAGAATGGGTAAGCATATTTAAGAGGGCAGGAGCGCGTTACATAGTTCCGGTGGCCGAGCATCATGACGGCTTTCAGATGTATAAGAGCGAACTTTCAAAATGGAATGCATCCGAAATGGGACCTAAAAAGGATATTTTGGGAGAATTAAAGAAAGCCTGCGAAAAGAATGATATGATATTTGCCACCTCATCCCACAGAGCCGAGCATTATTGGTTCATGGGCTGCGGTCGTGCATTTGACAGTGATATCAACGATTCTGTGGACAGAGAGAGCATTTACTGGCCTTCCGTTAAGGAACAGCCGGATATGGGAGATGTTCATTCGCCCGTTGCATCAACTAAGGAATTCCTTGATGACTGGCTTTTAAGATGCTGTGAGATAGTAGACAAGTATAATCCGGCCGTGCTTTACTTCGATTGGTGGATAATGCATGAGAGCTATAAGGATCACCTTAAGAAGTTTATGGCTTATTATTACAACCGGGCAAAGGAAAGAGGAGTGGAAGCCGCAATAATCTATAAGCATGATCCCGTTCCCTTCGGTTCAGGTGTTCCGGATGTGGAAAGAGGCAAGTTTGCGCTTTCCCAGCCCTATCATTGGCAGACGGATACTGCAATAGCCTATAATTCCTGGTGCTACACAGACAGTCTGGAATATAAGAGAGCGGATGAGATCCTTTGTTATCTTGTGGATGTAGTAGCCAAGAACGGAAACCTTCTTTTGAACATTGGTCCTAAATCGGACGGAACAATACCTGAGGAAGATAAAAGAATCCTTTTTGAAATAGGGGATTGGCTTTCCGAATACGGAGAAGCCATCTATGGATCCAAACCCTGGAAAAAAGCGGCGGAAGGACCCACCAAAGAAGCTGAAGGTAAATTTTCGGATGTTAAGGGTAAGGAATACACAAGTGAGGACTTCAGGTTTACCTGCGGTAACGGCTCTGTATATGCCATCAGTCTTCATTATCCTTCCGACGGTAAGCTTACGATCCGCTCTTTGGGAGTAGCTGATTTTAACAGCCTTGATTTTCAGGGGATCATCACAAGGGTTTCAGTGCCCGGCTACGGAGAGGTTAAATTCCGTCAGGAGCAGGAGGCTCTTTATGTGGAAGGCCCCGCGATGGATACGGCTCTTCCCGTTGTTATAAAGGTCGAAACGGATTAGTAAAAAGGTAACAGATGGAAACACTATACATTGCTGACGATGAAAAGATCATAAGAGACGGTTTAAAATTTATTCTGGACTGGGAAGAACTGGGTTTTGAGATCTGCGGTGAAGCGGGGAATGGTGACGAGGCTCTGGAGGGGATACTCCGGCTGTCACCTACCGTTACCATGATGGATATCAAAATGCCCGGACTTTCCGGACTGGAAGTGATCAAAAAAGCCAGAGAAGCGGGGTACGAGGGGCGTTTTATAATTTTGTCCGGGTACTCCGATTTTGCTTATGCCCGTGAGGCAATGAAGTATGATGTGAATTTTTATCTTACCAAGCCCATTGATGAAAATGAGCTGGGCAAAGCTATTGCGGAAATAAAGACTTCGGTGGAAGAGGCAAGATCTATTAAAAGCCGTAATGAGATGATCAGAAAGAAATCAAAGAAAGAGATCATTAAGGACATTGTTTCCGAACATGCCGATCTGGATACCATTGACATTGATGAACTTGGCCTGGGAGCCAATGTTTATCGTGTAGTGGCATATGAGAACTTTGATGTGACGGATCCGTCTGTCCTTCCCTATCAGTTTTCCGATCTTTTTATGGCAGCCAACAAGGGAGATGAACTTTTTGAGCAATTTGAATACAAGCATATAAGTTGTCTGCTGCTAAAAGGTTCGCTTGCCATAGAGAAACTCAGACGTTTCGTGGCCCACTACGATGATGAGCCGGAAAAAGGAAGTCCTTTGGACACACTGTTTATAGCTTACGGATGTGAAGTGACCGGTCTTTCCGAGATCTCCAAAAGCTTTGATCAGGCAAGACTTTTGATACACAGAAGATTTTTCTGCAGTCAGGGGCAACACGTTTTGGGATTTGAAGATCTGCCTTCGGTTCAGAATAATCTTGTGAAACTGGAGAAAAACAAGGTAAATACCTATGGAAGGAATCTTATCGGATACATTCAGGCCTTTAACAGAAGGAAGGTGGCCGAGGAATTATATGCATTGGAGGAATACCTCTATCATGTGAGTGCGGATATATCCGAAGTGAAGATCTTTTTGGCGGACATCAATCTGCAGATAAAGGAGAACATATCCCACAGTTATCCGGGTGCGGATCTGCCCTTTGAATCAAATACGGAGATCATGGGCTTTATCGAGACCAGAAATTATCTGTATGAGATCATAGGTTATTTTTCAAATGAATTTGAAAAGGTGATGTCAGGTATAGGAAATTCTTCCAGAGACAGCGTTATGGATGATATATTGTATTATATAGAGCACAATTATCATACGAATCTGCGACTGGAAACCATTTCGTCGTTGTTTGGCTACAATTCAAGTTATCTTGGGAAGATATTTAATAAAACTGTGGGCGAGAGTTTTAACACTTATGCGGACAAGGTGAGGATCAAAAAGGCTCAGGAGCTTTTGGAGAGGAAAGAACTTAAGGTTTACGAGATAGCGGAAAGAGTGGGGTACAAAAATGTGGATTATTTCCACAAGAAATTCAGAAAATATGTGGGACAGAGTCCTGCTGAATACAGAAAGGCTATAAACGTAGATACGGAAGAAGAATAATGGAATATCTTAAAGAACTGATAGGAAATCATATATTGGTTACGGCATTTGCCTCCTGGTTGCTTGCCCAGATCATTAAAACATTGATCAATTTTCATTTTACCAGAAAGATAGACTGGGAAAGAATGGTGGGATCCGGAGGAATGCCCAGTTGCCATTCGGCGACCGTGAGTGCGCTTTTTACCATAACAGCATTCTTTTACGGCCCCGGGTCTTTTGAACTTGCCATAAGTGCCATACTTGCCATAATAGTAATGTATGATGCGAGAGGTGTCAGACGCGAGACAGGCAAACAGGCGGTTCTCCTGAATCAGATAAGAGATTATCTGATCTATGGTGAAAAGGGCGGAAAAACAAAACCTGATTTTTCGGATGAAAATCTGAAGGAACTGGTGGGACACACACCTTTGCAGGTGGTAGTGGGAGCAGTTCTGGGTGTCACAGTCGGAGTGATCTCCGGGCTTTTGTGGAAATAAGTAAGTTGTAAGCAGACAGCAAGGAGGGAATTATGGAAAAGATATTGTACGGAGGAGATTATAACCCCGAGCAATGGCCTGAAGAAGTATGGGAAGAAGATATGAGGATGCTTAAGGACGCCGGAGTGGACGTTGTTACATTGAATGTTTTTTCCTGGGCTACCTTGCAGCCTTCCGAGCATAGATATAATTTCAAAAAACTGGATAAGATAATGGAATGTGTTACGGATGCGGACATGAAGGTGTGTCTGGCGACTTCTACAGCAGCTCATCCCGCATGGATGGCAAAAAGGCATCCGGACATTTTGAGAGTTGATTTTGAAGGACGAAAGAGGAAGTTCGGTGCCCGTCACAACTCCTGCCCTTCCAGTCCCACATATATCAAATATTCGGCAAGACTTGCAAAGAAACTGGCAAAAAGATACAGAAACTATGACAATATAGTGGCCTGGCATGTGAGCAACGAATACAGTCCCGATTGCTATTGTGAAAACTGCGAGAGAAACTTCAGAAAATGGCTGAAGAAGAAATATAAGACGCTGAACGAATTAAACAGAGTATGGAATACCGCCTTTTGGGGACACACCTTTTATGATTGGAACGAAATAGTGGCGCCCAATGAACTGAGTGAGCATTTCGGATACACAAGAACCTGTTTTCAGGGTATCACTCTGGATTATCGTCGTTTCCAGTCAGATATGCTTCTTAAGGATTACAGGGCAGAGTATGATGCAATTAAGAAATATATGCCAAATACCCCTGTTACCACCAACTTTATGGCCTATCATTTCCAGATAGATCAGAAAGCCTGGGCTCCCTATCTGGATCTTATATCCTGGGACAATTACCCTGCATGCGACAGCAGCGAATGGTCCGTTGCCATGTGGCATGATCTTATGAGGGGACTTAAGGGAGGTAAATCCTTCTGGCTCATGGAGCAGACCCCCAGCGTATCCAACTGGAACAGATATTGTGCGCTTAAACGTCCGGGAGAGATGAGAGAACTCAGCTATCAGGCGGTGGCTCACGGAGCGGATACTGTAATGTTCTTCCAGATGAGAAGAAGCATCGGTGCATGCGAAAAGTACCACGGAGCCATCATTGACCATGCGGGAACGGAAAACACAAGGGTATTCAAAGAATGTGCAGAACTGGGTGAAGAACTTAAGGAACTCAAGGCTGTTACCCTTGCCGCTAAAACAAATGCCAGAGTTGCGATCCTTTTTGACTGGGATAACTGGTGGGCTGTAACCTATTCCGCAGGTCCCACCACGGAGCTTGATTATCCGGAAGAGATCAAGAAGTTTTATCGTGCCTTTTATGAACTTCACATTCCGGTTGACATGATCGGTTTTGAAGACGAGCTGGATAAGTACGATATTGTTGTGGCGCCTTTACTCTACATGGTTAAGGGCGACTATGACATTAAGATAAGTAACTTTGTTAAGAGGGGCGGAAATTTCATCACTACCTTCTTCAGCGGATATGTGGATGAGAACGACCTGGTGACCACAGGAGGCTATCCCGGAAAGCTTCGTGACATTCTTGGTATATGGGTTGAAGAGATTGATGCTCTGCCTGTGGAAAAGACCAACAGCTTTAACTGGCTGGGACTGGAATATACAGCCAAAACTCTTTGCGACCTTTTACATTTGGAAGAGGCAAAGGCGCTGGCTGTTTATAACAGTGATTTTTATGCAGGCATGCCGGCGATCACAATGAATGAATACGGCGAAGGTAAGGCCTACTATATAGCCACAAGTTCAGATCCCGATTTTTATTACAATTTCTTTGAAAGAATGTGTGTGGATCTTAATATACCTGCATTGGGAGAAGCACCCAAGGATGTGGAACTTACACAGCGTTCAAAGGGAAGTAATACTGTGATCTTTGCCCTTAATCACGGTTTTGAGAACAAGTGCTTTAAGATCTGGAGTGATGCGACTGATCTTCTTACCGGAGAAGAGTTTAAAGGAGGCGAGGAGATCTGGATCGGTGAAATGGGTGTAAGGATATTAAAGAAACTGTAGATATTAAGACATGGATAAAAAAGAAGCATTTGCTTTTTCAGGCAAATGCTTCTTTTGATTTTTATTTATTGCTGTTCTTGATCAGATCCAGGAAGAAGACTGCAGGCTCAGTGAGAGGCATTGAATCGTCATAGGCCGCTACTATACGTCTTGTGGGGATCTTTTCATTGATCTTTATCTCATAGAGGTTGGAATTCTCTTTGTTTCTGAGGCAATAATCGGGAACAAAGGCGATACCGAGACCGATCTCAGCCAGATCGATCAGCAGATCGTTACTTGCCAATTCTATGGAAGGAACAAGATCGATGGATGACTTTCTGAAAAGCTCATGCAGGAAAACGCTGGTGGTGGAAGTCTTATCCAGCATCAGGATGGGCATTTTCGAAAGCTTTCTTAAGGTGAATTCTTTATCCTCAAAGGGGAAGGAATCACGGTCAGCAACGAACATATCCCTGAACTCCGCTACGGGAACTATCTTCATGGTGCTGTTTAAAGTGGGATTCGGGTGGTTGGAAACGATGAGATCCACCTTGTTTTCTTCAAGAAGAGCAGCACAGCCCGATGATGAAGCGTTAATGACCTTAATGTGGATATCGGGATATTTTTTATGGAACTCGTTAAAATAAGGAACCAGGAAATAACGGCATATAGTGTCGCTGGCGGCAATCTTAAAGATGATATCGCCGGTTTCCTTGGCGGAAGAGAGTTGATTCTCTGCCTTGGTGATCAGGCTTACAGCGGGCTCGATGTGCTTGTAAAGGATCTCGCCTTCTTTTGTAAGGGTGACTTTTTTGGTGCTTCTCACAAACAATGTCTGGCCCAGCCTGCGTTCAAGAACCTTGATCGACTGGCTTACCGCTGACTGTGAAATGAATAGATCTGCTGCCGCATCAGAGAAACTGAGTGATTTGGCAACGTGAAAAAAAACCTTGTAAAGCTCATAATTGACGTCTGTCATAGAACCTCCATCCGGGCAAATAATAAAGGATAGCCCATCCCCGTTTTACTTCCGATTGTTAATTAGCCTAAATAATTAAACAATTGAAATCTATTAATTTTCATAATAACACCATTTGTGGTTTAATGGAAGTACAAAAAGATAATTAATTTTTTGACAAGTAGATGTACAAGATCGTTTTATATCATAACCCAACTCACTTCATTTTTATCACTGTCAGAATTTATTGGATGACCGCGCAGCGGTCCGCATATCTCTATAACCCACTGCTCCCGTACTTTGGGAGCAAGGTGGGTTACAGAGATATGCGGATAGAGGCATGTAATGCCGCCCAATAAATTCGTCCCTCTTAACAAAATTGAAGTATGTTTTGGCATATGAATAACACTCCGTGTTGTTCATATATGACAAAGAATTTTCCCTATCACCTGTAGCCTACATAACCACAAACGGTGCGCCCACCCAAGAGTCGCATCCTCCGGATGCGACTCTTCCGGACGACATCCACGCGCCCTTGCCAAGTGGCGCGTCCCTCTAACCGTCGCATCTTAAGATGCGACACTTCCAAATGTGTATCCTGATCAAGATCGAAACAGATAACTCAAATACGAGGTTTAAAGATATGGTAAGAAGAATTTACTCAGAAAAAAAGCCTGCCTATGCAGTGCGCGCAAAAGAACTTAAAAATGAGATCAATGAATATCTCGGCATCAACAGTGTGGAGAGTGTCCGCGTCCTCATCAGATATGACGTTGAGAACTTAAGCGAAGACACCTACAAAAAGTCACTGGGCACAGTATTCACCGAGCCTCCCGTAGATTTCCTTTACGAAGGAGATTTCCCCAAGGCTTCCGATGAGGTGTTCTTCTCCGTGGAATATCTTCCCGGACAGTTCGACCAGAGAGCGGATTCCGCCGTACAGTGCGTAAAGCTTCTCTGTGAGAGCGAGGAGCCCGTTATCTTAAGTGCCACCACCTATGTGCTTAAGGGTAACGTAAACAAAGAGGAACTTGAAAAGATCAGGAAATACTGCATCAACCCTGTGGATTCCAGAACAGCCTCCGAGGAGATCCCCGAGACCTTAAAGGTTAATTACGATACACCTGCGGATATAAAGATCTTTGACGGCTTCAGAACGGCTTCGGAAGAAGAACTTAAGAAATTATATGATTCCCTGAATCTGGCCATGACCTTCAGAGACTTCCTTTTCATCCGTGATCATTACAGAGATGAAGAGAAGAGGGATCCTTCCTTTACAGAGATCCGTGTATTTGACACCTATTGGTCGGATCACTGCCGTCATACCACTTTCCTTACAGAACTTAAAAATGTGGAGTTCGAAGAAGGAAAGTACAAAAAGCCCATAGAAGATACTTATAACAAGTATTTGAAGGCTCGTTCGGTGCTTTATGCAAACCGTCCCGACAAGTATGTTTCACTTATGGACCTTGCTATTTTCGGCATGAAGGAGCTGAGAGCTGCAGGAAAGCTTGATGACATGGAAGTGTCAGATGAGATCAATGCCTGCTCTATCATCGTTCCCGTTGAAGTGGACGGTAAGACCGAGGAATGGCTTATCTTCTTTAAGAATGAGACTCACAACCATCCCACAGAGATCGAGCCCTTCGGTGGCGCAGCAACCTGCCTCGGAGGAGCTATCCGCGATCCTCTGTCGGGAAGAGGCTATGTTTATCAGGCAATGAGAGTTACAGGTGCGGCAGATCCCAGAGTGGCTATTGCTGACACCTTACCCGGCAAGCTTCCTCAAAGAAAGATAGTTACCGGAGCAGCTAACGGTTATTCTTCCTACGGTAACCAGATCGGTCTTGCCACCGGTCTAGTAGATGAGATCTATCATCCTGATTACGTTGCAAAGCGTCTTGAGATCGGTGCTGTAATGGGAGCTGCAAAGAGAGAAAATGTTATCCGTGAAAATTCCGAACCCGGAGATGTTATCATCTTAATGGGCGGTCGTACCGGTCGTGACGGCTGCGGCGGAGCTACGGGTTCTTCCAAGGCACATAATGCCGAATCCATCAATACCTGCGGTGCAGAAGTACAAAAGGGTAATGCACCCACAGAAAGAAAGTTGCAGAGACTGTTCAGACGTCCCGAAGTTACCAGGCTCATTAAAAAATGTAATGACTTCGGTGCGGGCGGTGTTTCCGTAGCCATCGGAGAGTTGGCTGACGGTCTTATCGTAGATCTTGACCTTGTTCCGAAAAAATATGCCGGACTTGACGGAACGGAGCTTGCTATTTCCGAATCCCAGGAAAGAATGGCTATAGTTGTAGATAAAAAGGACGCTGACAAGATGCTGGAGTTTGCAGCATCCGAAAACCTTGAAGCAGTTATCGTTGCCAAGGTAACCGAAGAGAAGCGTCTGGTCCTCAAGTGGAGAGGAAAGGACATCGTGAATATTTCACGTGATTTCCTTAACACCAACGGTGCGCATCAGGAGGCAGAAGCCTTTGTAGAGATGCCTGTCGAAAAAATAGAGGAAAAGGAAGAGACAGACCTTAAAAAGAAGTGGCTGGATACTCTTTCAGACCTTAATGTATGTTCAAAGAAGGGACTTTCCGAAATGTTCGACTCCTCCATCGGAGCGTCGAGCACCCTTATGCCTTTCGGAGGCAAGTATCAGATGACACCTACTCAGACCATGGTTGCCAAGCTTCCCGTTCTTCGTGGAAAGTGCGATACCGTTACCATGATGAGCTACGGTTTCGATCCTTACTTGTCCAGCTGGAGCCCGTACCATGGCTCTTCCTACGCTGTTATCTCCTCTGTCGCAAAAATTGTGGCAGCCGGCGGCGATTTGACCTCTATCCGTTTTACATTTCAAGAATTTTTTGAAAGACTCCGTGACGACAGAAAGCGCTGGGGTAAGCCGCTGGCAGCGCTTCTCGGAGCTTATGAGGCTCAGATCAGACTGGGACTGGCATCCATCGGAGGCAAGGACTCCATGTCCGGAAGCTTCAATGAGATCGATGTTCCGCCTACACTCGTATCCTTTGCCGTAGATGTGGCAAAGCACGGTGACATTATTTCCGATGAATTTAAGGAAGCAGGTAATCTGATCGTCAGATTCCCTATGAAGCGTGATGAATATGATCTTCCCGATTACGATGACTTCATGAAGCAGATGGAGGCTTTTGCAGCTATCGCTCGCAAGGGCTATATTAAGTCCGCATGGGCAGTTACCGGCCACGGTATTGCTGAAGCGGTTGCAAAGATGGGCTTCGGTAACCATTTGGGAGCTGAGATCTTTGATACAGTAAGCTACAGCGAGATGTTCGGAGAAGGCTACGGTGATATCATTGCCGAGATCTCCGAAAAGGATCTTGAGATCGTTAAGGCAGGTAAAGCTGTATGTGATGTGATCGGTAAGGTAACAAAGAGCGGTCTGGCATACAGATCCGCGACTATTACGGAAGAAGAAGCTCTTTCGGCATGGACCAAGCCTCTTGAGAGTGTATTCCCCACAGCTACCGCAAAGAAGGAAGAGAAGGATGCTTCCGAAGCAGTCATTCCTTTGTATGAAAATAAGACGATCATCACCTCAAAGTTTAAGACTGCAAAGCCCAGAGTTTTTATTCCCGTATTCCCCGGTACAAACTGCGAATATGATACGCTCAGAGCCTTTGAAAAGGCAGGAGCGGAGGTTGACACCTGTGTATTCAGAAACAGGAATGAGCAGGATATAATCGATTCTGTCGAAGCCTATGTTAAGGGCATAAAGAATGCACAGATCCTTATGTTCCCCGGTGGATTCTCAGCAGGTGATGAGCCTGACGGTTCGGGTAAGTTCATTGCCACAGCCTTCAGAAACGAAAAGCTTAAGGAAGCGGTAAATGATCTTATTAAGCAGCGGGACGGCCTTGTTCTGGGTATCTGTAACGGTTTCCAGGCCATCATCAAGCTGGGTCTTGTGCCTTACGGAGAGATATGCGAGATCTCTGCGGATTCACCTACCCTTACAAGAAATTCCATCGGACGTCATATTTCCAAGTCCGTTTATACAAAGGTTGTTTCCAACAAGTCTCCTTGGCTTGCAAAGGCTGATCTGGGTGGGGTTTACTCCATTCCCGCATCTCATGGTGAAGGTCGTTTCGTAGCCAACGATGAGTGGCTTAAAAAGCTTATCGCCAACGGTCAGGTAGCGACACAGTATGTTGATGTAAACGGAAATCCTTCCTTTGATGAGGATTTTAACCCTAACCTGAGTTATATGGCTATCGAGGGTATCACAGATCCCACAGGCCGTATCTTGGGAAAGATGGCTCACTCCGAAAGAATAGGAGAGGGTGTTGCAAAGAATATTTACGGTTCACAGGATCAGAAGATCTTCGAATCAGGTGTTGAATATTTTAAATAAATAACAAAAAAGACGTTTCGGTTTAATGTCCGAAACGTCTTTTTTGGTCCGATCAGTGATAGAGCATCAGTTCCCCGGCTTCGATCACAGCCTTTGCGGCGGTAGCCTCTGTGATCTTATTCTTTATTGTATCAAGCATGTTTTCCGGAACACAGACGGTGATCGAAACGTTATCCGTGTAACTTATATCTCCCGGAGTGAGTTCTGCCTGAGCCAGAATGTACTGGATCTTTCCCAGCCCCATATAGTCGGTGGTTATCGTGAGGATACGTCCGATCTTGTTTGTTATGATCTCGGCATCTTCCACCGCTAAACGGGCAGAGTCGGTATATGCCCGGACCAGACCGCCGGTTCCCAGGAGGGTGCCTCCAAAGTAACGGGTCACAACGCAGCACACATTTTTAAGGTCTGCTCCGCGAAGTACCGAAAGGATGGGCTGGCCGGCTGTTTTTTGAGGCTCGCCGTCATCACTTGCACGTTCCAGTTCTCCCTTTTCGCCGATTATGTAGGCATAGCAGTTGTGGCGTGCATCGTAGTACTTCTTTTTCACGCCTTCTATAAAGGAGAGGGCTTCTTCTTCAGATTCGCAATGGATCGCTGTAGCGAGGAATCTGGAGCGTTTCTCTTCCACTTCTCCGTTTCCGGCTCTTAAAATTGTCTTATGTTCTGTCATATACGTATTTCCAAACTTTTTTTGATGTGTTAAAATTGTAACGTATGCGCGAAATATGCGTTTCATCTATTTTAACATATACCCGGGGCGTTGTGAAGAATGAGTGATATGAAGGCTGTTTTTAGGGGAGGAACTTGGCATGAGAAGAAGTAAGAGTCCGGGAAAATGGAGTCTGCCTGCAATTATTCTGTCTGCTGTTTTTGCTACCGCATTATTGGTTTACGGTGGGTTTATCCTGTGGGATGTAATGCACAAAAATGATAAAGGAAGGCCGATCGTGGTGACAGAAACGGGAGGAAACGGTAATTTCAGAGCCATGCTGGAAGTGCCGGATGAAAACATTCCTTTAAGTACTATAGACAAGAACTGCTTGACCAAAGATGAGAATGGTTACAAGATCTACACCGAAAACGGTGAAAAAACATCTCTTACCGGTATAGACGTTTCCAAATGGAACGGGACCATAGACTGGAAGAAGGTAAGGGGATCGGGCATAGAATTTGTCATGATCCGTTTGGGAAACAGTAAATTAAATTCCGGTGATATTACCCTCGATCCCATGTTTAAGGAGTATATGGAAGGAGCGGTTGAAGCCGGTCTTAAGGTGGGAGTTTATTACTATACCCAGGCTATAACCAAGGAAGAAGCTGTAGCGGAGGCTGAGTTTTGCATTAAAAACCTGGAAGATTATCATGTGACTTTCCCTGTGGTATTTGACACGGAAAGATATGACGGCAGCGGAAGAGCGGATAATCTCGATAATGCCTTAAGGACAGAGATCGCCAGAAGCTTTATGGACAGGATAAAAGAAGCGGGCTATACTCCCGCCATATACATGAACACCTCCTGGAGTTTGATGAACATTGATCTTAAGGATCTTACGGAATATGATCATTGGTATGCCTATTACGGCGACGATCTTTATTGGCCCTACCGCTTCACCATGTGGCAATATACGGAAAAAGCGCAGATTCCTGGGATCGAAGGCAACGTGGATCTGAACATTTCATTTGTTGATTACTCCAAGTAAAAAAGTTTAAAAATATGCTTGCATTTTGTTTGGGTTAGTAGTATAATGCAACCCGTGCCTTGGAAAAAGGTACAAAACAAAAGCATATAGGGCTATCGCCAAACGGTAAGGCAACGGACTCTGACTCCGTCATTTTCAAGGTTCGAATCCTTGTAGCCCTGCGTAAGGAACTGTGAAAGCAGTTCCTTTTTTTTCGTTCAAATGCCGTGTTTATCCGCTTTTCGGGAAGTTCTTACTTCTTTTTCCTAAAGCCTTTTTCAGTAACGATCAGGACAAAAAACGAAAACCATAGTCGTTTTTACTATGGTTTTCTGACGGAACAGCGACTGGTCAAAAGAATATTTTGTGAGACAGAAAGCCGAAAAGGTCGATGCGATGGATGAATATCTCGCCGGAGCATCAGCTGAGGTCGCCGTCATGGAAGATACTCTGGAAGACCTGAACAAGAAGGTTGATGAAAAAGTCAATGATATGGTCGAAAATGAAGCGCGGAAAGAATTTATGAGATACGCTTTCCTCGAAAATCTGAAGACCGCACTCGGTCGGCTTGTATCCGGGGCATGGAAGAAGTTCCGGGAATGGTGGGAAGAACATAAGCGGGATGCGGTCGAAAAGAAGACCCGCGAAAGCGTTCTGGCAAAACTCAACGAACATAAGAAAGAGATAGCAGCAGAGCCGAGACGGAAAATCTTCTACACCAAACAGCGAGGATCGGAACTAGACTGATTCTTTCCTTAACGGACTGTAACGGGGGCGTGACACGCTCCCGTTATATGTCGTTAGGAAGGAAATAATTCTGTGAAGTAACAATAACATATGGTATACTATTTGATGTGTTGCCATCATTTAGACTGACGTATTTGTGCAAGTTGACTTGCACAATTTGAAGGGTAATTATATGAGCGTTAAATGTGTTAAAGATATTCATGAGTATCGTGAATATATTAATAGTTTTATAGGGGATGAGAAATACTCTGATCCGCATCTGACTGCAAGAATAGAAGCCGGTGAAAGCCTTGATGATACGATAGCAAAGAAAGATCACCACTGCTTTGTGACTGATGATAGAGGGAAAATAACAGGTCTGTATATTCTTCTGATCATTTCGGAAGAAAAGTATCTGGAGATGCTTATAGGAATAACGCGGGATGGCAGCTCCGTAGAGGAATTACTTTCTTTTATAGAAAAGAACTATCCTGAATACGAAGCAGATTTTATATTTAATCCTCGTAATCATCTGATCAAGAACAACCTTGAGAAACGCGGTGCCGATTTTGACAAAGAGCAGATTAAAATGGTTTATACGCATAAATTGCCAGAATACGAAACAACGTGTATAGAACCGCTTTCTGATGCCTATATCGATCAGTATTTGGAAATGCACAGTAAAGATGTGTATTGGACCGGTGACAAAGTAATTAATGCTACAGATCGTTTTAAAATCTTTGTTGCGGTAGAAAACTGTATCGTGACCGGATACATTGATGTTACGCATTGTTTTGCGGAGAACGAGCCGTACGATATTTTGGTTAAAAAGGAATATCGTGGAAAAGGATACGGAAGACAGCTGCTGGCTATGGCATTACGGGAGAACGAACCTAAAGATATGATGTTG
>JAEEGK010003840.1_pt1 | contig 37134 bp, 17 predicted proteins | sample 8958771 | NCBI WGS metagenome assembly JAEEGK01 (sample SAMN16246547, study PRJNA631951) | gut metagenome | biome: gut microbiome; feature: rumen; material: SC-attached | host: Bos | place: Iran: Karaj | collected 2018-10 | reverse complement strand
TTAAGATTAATTGGCTTTTTTATTGGGGAATATATACATTTTGTTATTATATTATTTATTGAAATTGGCTTTTTAAATATTTTTTCTTTTTCTATATCATTTTTAATGTTCCTTTTTATATATAATTTTGTTATAAATAATTCCTTATTTATTCTTTTTTGAATGGGAATTAATTCTGTTTTTTTTTGTTTTACATATTTTGAACAATATAATAAAGAGATTATTGGTCTTTTTATAATTTCTTGTTCAAAAGATAATAATTTTATTTTTGGAATTTGATTTGAAATTTCAATCATTGAATTTTGAACTTGAATCATTTTATTTGAAGGATAAATAGAAATTCCAGAATGTGAAAATTTTTGATTTATAGGTTTTTCTAAATGTTTTGAAAAATAAGTTTTTTCAAATTGATTTTTTGGAAGTAATTTAAAATTTATTTCATTTTTTTTTATTTTCTTGGATATAAAACAAAGATTAATTTTTGGTAAAATTTTTATTTTTTTATAATTTTTAGTGATAAAAGATACATTTAATTTGGGTGTTATTTTGCACTTTTGTTTAATTTTACTTATAAAAGAAATATTATTAACGACAACTCTTTTAATATTTATTATTTTTTTACTTGTAAAAAATAAGTCTACAATAGGTAAAATTTTTACTATCATTATTTTTTTACTACAAAAAAAAACATTATTAATTGGCAAAGTTTTATAAATTATTTTCTTTTTTGATATAAAACATAAAGGTAATTTTTGAGTAATAAATTTTGTATTAATAATTTTACTTCTTAGCGATTCTTTTAAATTACAAATTTTAATATTTTCATTTAAATATTTATATCCACTTTCATTAGATTCTTTACTTGATTCTTTATCTTTTGAATTTGATTTTGATTCCCAATATTTTCTTCTTCTATGATATGCGTTTCCATGATATACACTTTCATTATTTAATTCTTCTGGATTTGAATTTGCTCTATAATTCATTTTTTTTTGTTTACATTCTTTTTTCTCATTGTCTGAATTTTTATCTTTTTCATCAGAATTATATCTAATATTTATTTTATTATCATTTATAAAATCTACATTATTTTTTTGTAATATTTCTTTTTCACTATAGTTTCTTGCTAAATTCCTATTTGATTTATAATATTGGGGATTAATATCTTGATGAAAATAATTCAGATTTCTTTCACTTTTATTTAAATATTTCATATCCTCAATTCCTCTTTGAAATATTTTTATTATTTTATCATCATCATTTTTTAAATCTTCTCTTTTATTTCCATTTCTTAAATTTTGATATTGATAAACTTCTCTTCCTTCTTCTTTTTTTTCTACTTCTTTATTAAAAGTAGAAGTATATTTATTATATTTTCTTTTTTTTATCCCTATTATATTTCCCTTATCATTTTTAATATTTATTCCTTTATTTAAATTTAATAATAAAGTAGGAGAATCATAATATTTAGAATAAGGATTTCCTAATGATATTATATTATTTTGTATTTTTTCTTTTTGAGAATTAACGGACCCTCCTCTTTCAGAATAGTGCTTCATTTTTTTGAATATTTTATTTAATCAATTAAATTAGAATTTTTAATTATAATTTAAATATTTTTTAGAAATATTAATTATAGTCATGATATAAATTAGTTTTCCAGATAAAATAATGGTAAAAAATAGATAAGAATAAAATCTAAAAAATAATGATATAGAAAATGCATATTTATCTGATGATAATGGTTAAAAGTTTTAAAATAAAAATAGAAACATTTATCAATCTTTTATTGAGATCCATTCAACAAAATCAAGAAAAAAAAATTACTTAGATATTATACTCAAAAATTTAAAAATGAAAAATGAATATAAAACAATAAATTTTTCTAAATTGATTTAAAAGAATAGAAAATTTTCTACATTAATTTTAGTTTTTTATTTTTTGACAAAAATGAATATGAAAGTAGAATAATTTTTAATAAATAAATATAAAAAAAAATAATATTGATATAATAAAAATTCTAAATTTAAGTTTAATAAATACAAAAGTTTAAAATAAATTTTAATAAATAAAAAAAAAGGAAAATTAATTACAACTGGATTTGAAATAATTATTGGATGATTAGATAAAATATTATATCATGGGGGTGATTCAATTTTCATGAAGTTTAAAGAAAATCCTAGTTTAACAGAATATGATAAAAAGAGAGTATATATAAACATTGATGGAGAATATTTTCATATTGTTAACCTTATTCTTTGAAAAAATTGAATCAGAGCGTATTTCATTTAATTTTTATATTCCTTTTTTATTTAATAGATATAAACATTAATTTTTTTAATATTATTAATTTGTAATCTTTTTAAGAGATTTTTTATTTTTTTTTATTTAATTTTTTGAAATTTGAATATTATTTATTTTATTTTTTTGATATAAATTTAATTTTAAATATTTGACTATTTTGATGGAAACACATGTGACTATTCAGTTTTTAAAATTATTTCTTCCAAGTAATTTATTGATTTTATTTTTAATATTTATTATATTAAGGTAGAGAATTTGTTTCTGGAATTATTGATTTATGTTGTGGAGAACATAAATATAGATTAAATTATCCTCAAAATGAGCCTTTAAATATAATATTAAATTCTAAATTTTTACAAAATAAACAAATACTAAGTATTATAATAATGAATAAAGAAGGAAAAAAATATAAAAAAATTGCAAAAGGAGAAATAAGTATTAATAAAAATATATTCATAGATGACAAAATTCAGGTAGAAAAATGTATTACATTAACATTGTATAAAAGTGTAATAGAGAAAATAAATTCTAATCAGGAAATATTACAATCTGATTTACAATCAGGAAAAATTTTCATGAATATTACATTATTAGACCCAATTGAACAATGGAAAAAAAGTGCTTTTAATAAAAATCAAAATAAAAGTGATAAAAATAATATTAGTGAATATCAAAAGAAACTAAAACAAAAAAATAAGCAAAGTTATGAGGATTTAAATGAAGAAACAGAAGATAATTTACAAAAAGAACAATTTGATGATGGTTTATCAGATTTATCAATTTCTATTGTTGATGAAGAAGAAGAAGATAGAAAAGGATTAGATTTAGAGCAATTTATCAATGATAAATATATAAAACATTTGAAAGAATTAATTTCTTCTGATTACGAAAATATTTTACCTAAAGATTATGATAAATTAAAAGAAATGAATGAAATGTTATATAATAAATTTACAGAATTATCAAATTCTTATAATGAAGCAATTTTTTCTTTAAATAAATCAAATGAAGAAATAAGACAAAAAGCTAAAAAATATTATGAAGAATATAAGAAATTAAAAAATGATTTATATAAAGAAAGATTAAATTATAAGCAAAAAAATTTACAATTAAAAAATGAAATAGAAGCAAATAATGAAGATAATAAAAATTTAATAAATGAAATAGAAAATTTAAATTCAGAAACAAAAATGTTAAAAGAGAAATTAAGTATATCAAATGAACAAAGAGAAATTCCCAAATCAGATAATGCAGATATTGAAATTTTAACAGATGTTTTAAAAAAATTACAAAATTTAGGATATGATATATTTACTGGAAGTGGTTTATCTGAAGATGAAAAAAATAAAGTTAAAAATTTAATTTGTAATTCGAATGATTTAAATCAAAATAATTTGTCTTCTGAAGAAGATATGAGAGATGATATTGAATTAGGAAATCAAATAGTATCTTTAATTGAAAGAGATGTAAATGAATTATATTTAAAAAAATGGATTGAAAATGTTAAAATTGATCAAGTTAATGCAATAACATATTCATTTCAAGATGAAGTTAAAACAAAAGAAATTACTTTAAGAATAGAAAATGGAAATTTAATGTGTATGAGTGGAGGAACATTTAATTCATGGTTAATAACAAATTTTGGGGCATAAAAATTCATTTAAATATAATCAATTCTTTTTATTTTTTTTAAAGTAATTTTTTAATTTAAAAAAATTATTATTTCAAACCAAAAATCTTCAATATAAATAATATAATAAAATATATAACCCCCAAAAAAAAATATTAAATAAATAAAAGAAATGGACATGAAATTATTGGACAGTTATGGTCCAATAGACGACAATTTAGTGTTTTTAAATTCAGATGAATATGCATATATAGCAGGATCTCAAGTCGTAATAAGACCATTTAAAACATCAGAAAATATGAAAAATAAATACATAAAGTAAAAAATCTATTTATCTAATAATTATAGTTCTGAAATAGGTCATTTTACAAAAATTGCCTATAATCCAGTGACTCATTTATTAGTAACTTCAGAAATATCTTATGGAATTGTAATTAAATTAAAATTCATTCATTATGAAGTTGGAGAAGAAATAAAATCATTTGCAGAGAAAACAATTAAAAATGCTTCAGCAGTTACATATATTGATATATGTAGAGATGGAAGTAGAATAAGTGTTATTTTTCCAGAACCCTATAATTCAATTAAAATTTTTGATATAAATCAAACTGGTGAAAAAGCTTGGGTTATTAAAGAAATATTAGATATTCCATTACCAGGAGTTGGAATTAGAAAATGTTGTTTTAATCCAATGAATAAAAATTATATTTTTATGATTTTCCCAAATCAATATTCTCTCATTTCATTAATTGATTCTTTTGCTCCTGAATATACTATTACTGAAAGAAGTGTTTCAACTCAATCTTTAGATGAATATAAAGGATTAGAAGAAGAAAAATTAAAAAAAAGATATGAAGTTTTTTCATATTTAGCAAAAGAGAATTTTAAATTTGAAGATTTTAGTTGGGATAGATATAATAGAGTTTATTTAAGTGAAACTTATCAAAGCGATTCTGGTGATTTAAGTGGAGAATTACATTTTATAGATCCAATTAAATTAATGCAATTACAAAAAGAAAAACCAGAATTATTTAATCAAGAGCCAACTGAAAATGTTGAAGGATTATCTTATGGTGTTACTGCTATGGTATTAACACAAAGATATTTAGTTTGTGCTTTAAGTAATGGGAATGTTGCTTTAGTTAATATGTTTTTGCCTGATAAAGATTTAAAAGAATATAAAAATACTTTAGGTTCTTCTTATCAAAAATTAATTGTAGATAAGGAAATGATGGTTACTAAAGCTAATCAAATAATTGAATATATTACTTCTATGAAATATGATTTAGATTATAGTAAAATATTAGCTAAAACATCTGCTAATAATTTATATGTATTATTTTTAAAAGGAGAAATACTAGAAAAGAATATTGAAGATAAAGTAGATACTGAAGAACAAGGTCATGAAATAGATAATTTTGAAGAAGTAGAATTTCATCAAGGTAGAATTTTAGGAATTAGAGAATTAGGAAAAACAACGGAATTAGTTTCTATTTCAGATGAAGATCGAAAAGTAATATTTAGAGATTATGGTAAAAAAGAAATTATAGCATCACATATATTAGATTATGTTCCAACAGTGTTTGAAGTAAATCCAGATGGTTCTTTATTATTTATTGCCAGTTCAGAATCTGTTTTTAGAATATATGATATTACTCATAGAACTTCAATGAGATTAGTGTATAGAATGAAATTTGAATATAAGAAATCTAAACATATTAATAGAATATTAGTTCATCCTTTAATGAAATATATTATCTTTTATGAAAAAGGAGGAAGATATTTATACTTTTTATCAGGAGAAGTTTCTAAAAAATTCACATTTTTGGGATTTTTAAAAATACCAACTAAAATAATAGATGTATCAATTAATAATGTTCAAGGAGAAGACTTTTCAACAGATCCAATAACTTTAGCATCAATTTTAGTTTTAGTAAATGGAATATTATTATTATATAATATTTCCAAATTCTTCACAGATAATAAACAATGTTGGGATATTCAAGATACTAAAGTAGATGATATATTCGCCAATTTCCAATTATCAGCTGAGCCAAAAGCAAGAAAAGTAGATGGTGATTTAAATTATATTTTAAAAAATAAAACATCAAAACCATTAAAATCAATATGGTTAACTGGTACTGATAAAATGTTTCGTATTTTTCCTCTTCCAGTAGATAAATTAGATTCAGTTAAAGAAAGTAAAAAACCAATAGAAACCCCAGAAGAAATTCCTGCTCATGAATTACCTGTTGTTCATGGTTATTTATATAATGATAATTTTGTTATTTCAGTTGGAAAAGATGGTTATATTAATGTAAGAAAAGATAAAAAATTAATAAAAAAATTTAGAAGTCATTCTTATGCAAATGGAGGTATTACTTCTGTATATTATTCTGCAAAAAGGAAAATATTATTTACTTCAGGTAATGATGGTTCTATTTCAATTGTAGGTTTTGATTTTGATGTTGAATTACCTGAATCTGATCAAACTACAGATTTATCTAATCAAGTAGTTGAAACTTTAGAAGCTATTGAGCCTTTGGAGGATTCACTTTGCCCTAATTTTATTACTTATGTTTATGATCAACATCAAAATTTAATTAAGAAAGCAAAAGCACAAAGTCAAACTGAATTAAAAAGTATGTATGATGAAATTAAAGTAGAACAAAATAAATTATTTAATGAAAACTCAAAATTAGAAGAACATGAACAATTAAAAGAAAATGAAATGATAATTGATTTAGAAAGAATTGATGAAGAACATAAAAAAAACCAAAAAATTGCAGATGATTTAACCAAAACTCGTTTTAGAGAATTATGTGAAATGGAACTTCAAAAAAAAGTATTATTTGAAAAAACATATAATCAAATGAGAGAAAAAGAAGAAGATAAAACAATAAATAATAATATTCGTTTAGTATTTAATAGTACAGGAGATAGAGAATTACAAACTTATGCTTTGCCAAATGTAAGTGAGAAAATGAAGAATAGATTAAATTATATAAAACAATTAAGACTTCTTCAAAAAATGGAAGAATATAAACGAAGAAATGAAGGAACTGGAGAATTAATTGATCAAAAATTAATATCTTCTGGAACTGAACAATATATATTAAATAGAACTACTGTTAAACCTACTATTATAGAACAAGAAGTTATATTAAATGAAGATGGTGAACAACAAAGTTTGGATGGTCAAAATCAAGCAATGTTAGAAGATAAAACTAGAAGTTCAGTTGCTAAATATAGATTACAAAGAAATCCATATGAAGAAATTAATAAAAAAGGAGATGATGGTGGAGAACAACTTTCAAAAGGACCTGAAGAACAAATATATAAAGATGATTTACAAATGGAATATAGAACTATAATAGAGTTAAAAGAACCACCTGATTTAGAATTTAAACCTTTAAATGAAATTTCATCTTATTCTCTTTTATATTCACCTTTTGAATTATATACTAATTCAAGAATAAGAAATCAAATTGTTTTATTACTTGATGTTATACATGAATTAAAAAAAACTTTCAATAGTGAATATTTAGTATATATTAAGGAAAGAAATCAACTTTTAGAAAAATTTAATACAAATAAAGGAGCCATAGAAGCAATTAAAGAAATATTAACAGATATTCAAATAAAAGACTATACATATGCAATGAATCCTCATGAAGATAATGAATGGGTTGAAAAATTTGATGAAAGTGATGTTAAAGTTCCTAGATATTATTCTAAAGAAGAAAAGAGAAAAATGGCTGAAGAAGCAAAAGCTGAAGAAGAAAGATTAAAAGCTTTACAAGGTGATACTATGCAAATGAGAGGTTTACATTTTATGATTAATACAAATGTTAAAAAGAAGAAAGATAATGAAGGAGAGAATGAATTAGTTAGAGAACCTTGGATGAATAAAAAAAGAGAAGAAATGACTGATGAACAAGTTAAACTTTTCTTAGAATTCCAAAGAAAAGAAATGGAATTAAGAGAACAAAAAGAAAAAATAAGAAGTCAAAATTTAACTAAGTTAAATTTCCATAAATCAGAAATAGAAAATAATCAAATTGATTTAGATATGAAATTTGCAAAGATATTAAGAAAAAAATTACATTATGATACATTAGTAGCAGAACAAGAAATATATATATTATCATTAATTCAATTACTTCAAAGAAGAGAAGCAATTAAAAAGCAAAAAGGTACTTATGAAACTCAATTAAAAGAAAGTGAAGAAATAGAAAAAAAAGCAAAAGAAAGAAAAGAAAAATTCGAAATTTCAAATGAAAATTTAAGAGGTTATATTCCAACAGAAGATAAAGAAAAAGATAGACAAAAACCAATGGAAAGTCAAGCTAAAGGAGGTAATGTAAATCCTCAAACTGAAGAATATTTACATTCTATTAAGAATGATCCATATTATTTCTTTGATAAACAAAGACTTGAAAATATTAAATTATTTGGAGATAAAGAATATAGAGAATTTCATATTAATCCTGAAATTAAAAATCAAAATCAACAAATGGAATTAAAGAAATATTTCGATGAAAAATATTATTTTGATTATAAGAAAAAACAATTTGAAAGACATACACAATTTTTAGATTCCGAATATGTTATAGCTTCAGATAAGGCAAAAGAATTAAAAGCTATAAACGACCAAATAATAAATGATATGGAAAAATTAAAATTAGATTATTCAATAATGATAAAATTAAGAAGAGGACAAGATGAAATAACAGATGGAGCATTTATGGAAAAAGTAAATGAAGAAAATGAAAATAGAACATTAACAGAAGAAAATAATTCTGAAAATGATAACAGTCAAAGCGGAGAAGAAAATGCAGATGAAAATCAAAATCAAGAAAATGAAGAAATGGAAAATAATGCAGAAGAAAATGAATTAGAAGAACAAAATATGAATGTTATTAAATATACTTTAGGTGTTCCTGTAGAAAGCTCATTATTAGTTGATATCTCAAATATAAATGAATTAAATCAAAAATTACAAGGTTGTTATAATAAAAAAATGGCTGCTGAAAGAACAAATAAAGATCATACCCAAATGAAACAATATTTAACTCTTGAAAATGAATTATTACAAGTTTTAACAATGGATATTACTTTAAAAATGAAATATTTAAAATTAACAAGAGTTACAAAAAAAATACAAGAAGTTGTTACTGGAAAAGAAGAAGTTAATCAACAACAAATTGCCAAATTATATGAAGATAAAAAGAGAAATTTAGAAGAAAATACTACAAAAAGAATACAAACTTTAGATGCAAAATTAAAAGAAATTAACAGTGATATAAGGAAAAAAGTTGAAGAAAATACAGCTTTTGAATATAAACTTAAAAATTTAAAAGAAGATGTTGAAAAAACAAAACAAATTATTAGATTAGATGCTCAAATTGAAGGTGAAGAAGATTATGTTGATGAAGAAAGTAAACAAATGGGAAAAAGTTCTAAAGGGCCTGCAAATAAATCTTTAGAAATTGCTGAAGTTAGTAAATTAAAAGCTATTGTTAAAAATTATTATGAAGAAATTGAATATTTAAGAGCAGAATTAGATAAATTAAGAGCGAGAACTTTCCCTTCTTTCTTACAAAAACCTGATAATGTTATCTATCCTGATGAAAAATAAATATATGTTAATTTTAAAATTAACTCATAATAATTAGAATAAATTTTTTTAGTTTTTATTAATTTGTTTCTTGAATATTAATAAAATTTATTTAAATATTAAATACAAATAAAGTAATCATCAAATGTAAAAAATTAAAAAAAAATAATTCAAATATAATATTATTATAATGAATTCATTAAACCATTAATTTTAAAAAAATATTTATTATTAAAACAAAAATAAATTAATGGATGATATAGAATTTGAAAAAAAGAATATAGATTTATCAACTCCTCACAACACAGAACAAATATCTAATGATGAAGAAATTAATTCTGGAAATAAAAAAGGAGATGTTATTGATATAGAAAAAAGAGTAAATTCTTTAGGTGGAATTGAAATAGATATAACAAATAAAAAAGTAGATCAAAATGTAAGTATCAGTTCAGAAAATGAATTACAAAAAAAGAAAAAAAAAGAAAAAAGTTTTAGACAAAGATTACAAGAAACTTGTATAAAAAAAGTGCAAGTACAAAGAAATATAAGAATATTTGCATTATTATTTTTTATTGGATTAGGATTATTATTATTTAGTATTGCATATATTCCTGTTATATTTGTTTCTCCTTCCAAATTTTCAACGTGTATTTCAATTGGTGGAACATTAATATTAATTAGCTTTTTGTTTTATTATGGTACAAAAGATTATTTTTCTAAAATTTTTTCTAGAAGTAGATTTTGGGTTAGTATTATTTTCATTTTATCTATTATTATTGGGTGCATTGTTTCTTATAAAAAATATTATTTAGTTTCTATTATTTGTTGTGGTTTAGAAATTTTCACTTTGTTATTTTTTTTAGGAAGCTTTATTCCTGGATGTAATTGTGCTGAAAAATGTTTTTATAAGGTTTTTCCTATATTTAAAAAAGATAAAGAAGTACTTAAAGAATCTAATGAAGAAAAATATTAATTGATTATTTATTTAAATCTATTTTCAATTTTTTATTTTAATAATATATAAATCCTAAATAAAAAAAGATAACATGATAAAATTCCAATAAAAAAAGTATAAAAAATGAAAACGAATTAATAAAAAAAATAAAATAAACAATTTAGAAAATAATATGACAAAACAAAACAAATGTAAAAATAATAATAATTCAAATTCTTCAAATAAGGAATCATTGTTTCAAAGTTTTAAGAAATAAACATTTAATGAAATTTAACCAATAATATTCCTCAAGAGCATTTTTTTCATAATAAAGAAAAAATAATAATTTTATTAATCTACTTTTGTGAATGTATATTCTATTTTTTAAATAATTTTAGTTTTTTCAAACAATGATTCAATTAATTAAATCATTATTTCTTCTAAAATTTAATGTTTCAACAAGTTTCAAATAAATATAAATTTTTTGGTTAGGGATTATTTTTAGTTTGTTTTTCCTATTTAATTCAAAGTTAATTTGCAGTTTGAATTCTTTTCAAAAATTGGAAAAATAAAAAAATTATCAATATTGTTGTTTTTTATTTTGCTATATTAACTAAATATTCTTCAATTTATTCATTTATTATCTTTTCATGACTTTTTTTAAATCATAAACATATTTTTTTAAAAAGAAAAAACATTTTTGATTTAACTCAGTTTTTTTTGAAATTGAAATATCTTTCAAAAATTTCAAAGTGATTTTTATGCCAACTCACTTATTCATATTTTTTACAAAAATAAATATACTTAGTGGGAATATATATTTAGAATCAAAACATAAAGAATCATAAAAAGTATGAAATTTAAATATATTTAAATATGAATGATCTATTCAAAACAATATATTTTTTATAATCTAGACTAATAAGTATTATGATTTAAATTAGAAAAAGGAATTAATTTATTTTAATTTGATATTCTGAATAAAAATTAAAATTGAAATTTTATTTCGAAATTCATATCATGTAATATTAATAAATGAATTTACAATCTCTAAATAATGTTTTTCATGTAAGGGAGTGCATACATTTTGGACATCTATAAAATTTAAATTCATGTTTAAATCAATCTTGTATATTTAATTATATTAAACTTTTATTTTTTTATGGATAATGTTTTTTATAGAATCATAATATTCATTAATTTTTTATTTTATAAAGTATTGATTAAATAATAAAAAAATGATTAAGCATCTGGTCTTTCTTCTTCTTCATTTTCTTTTTCTTCTTCATTTTCTTTTTCTTCTTCATTTTCTTTTTCTTCTTCTTTTTCTTTTTCATTTTCTTTTTCTTCTTCTTTTTCTTCATTTCCTTTTTCTTCTTTATTTTTTTCTTCTTCTTTTTCTATTTTTTCTTCTTCTTCTTCTTTTTCTTCATTTTCTTTTTCTTCTTCTTCTCCTTCTTCTTTTTCTTTTTCTTCTATTTTTTTATTTTCTTCTTCTTCTTCATTTTCTTCTTCTTCTTCAATTTCTTTTACTTCTTCATTTTCTTTTTCTACTTCATTTTCTTTTTCTACTTCTTTTTCATTCTCTTCTTCTTCTTCGTTTTCTTTTTCTTCATTATTTTTCTTTTTATTTGTTTTAATTTCATTTGAACTCATTGAAGAAATACTATCTTTTTCGGATTCTATACTTGATTTTTCATTATCATCCTTTAAATCTTGCGTTTTATAAGTATTAATTATGTTAAATGCAATTTTAGGATTAATTTTCTTTTTGATTTTTTCGAATAAAATTTGACGATTTTCTTTGTTTTGTTCGTTTGTTTTTTCTTCAATTTTTTTTTTATTCTCTTGAACAAATTTAAAGCTACCAAAATTAGAAATATTACTAAATAAATCATTCATATAAACTTTAATATAATCTAATAAAGGTCCAAAACCATCAATATATTTTATTACATTTTCATTATTATATGAATAAGGATAAAACCATGCTAATTTTAATTGCATATCTATTAATTCATCTTTATTATTTCTATTTTGAAAATTTAATATAGAAAAATCTTCATTTTCTAATTCACAAAGAATATCTATAAATTGTTTTCCTGATATTTCATCTTTATAATTATTAAATTTATTTTTTATTTTATAAATAATTGACTTTTGATTATTTTTTAGGTTATACTTTTTATCATTTTCAATTGCCCTTCTATAATAAGTAAAAAATTTTAATACTTGATTAAAATCTTCTTTACAATTCATAATATAATCTTTTTGAAATGATTCTAAATATTCAGTTGCTTCTATATTTAAATCTAATTCAGGAAAAAGATTTTCTATTTTAATTAAATGTTCATCTTTTTCTGAGAGAATCCCATCAAATTCCTCATCTATTTTTTTTGAATTCTCAAAAGCCAATTTTAATTTTCGTTGATTTTCTTCTTCTTTACAATTTTTCTTTATCATTTGTTCTTTTGTTTTAATATATTTTTTTTTTAATATTTTAAAATCATATTCATTTAAAGCAAATGGGAATATATTTTTTATTAATAAATCATATATAATAATATCAAGAAAGTCTAAGATTGTAATATTTACTTCATCTTTATTTTTAACATCTTTTAACTTTGAATTAATATTTGATTTTAGATTATAAATAATAAATTTTAAAATAAGATCTTCAGCATATTCATCAGCTATATTTTTTAATTTTGAAGGATCAGCATTTAAAAATTTATTTTTATTAGAATGAATATTTGCAAATTTTTTTTTATAACTATTAATTATATCAAAGTATTTATGATTTCTATGTTTAAGAAAGCATTTATTACATATTAATAAATTACAATCAAAACAAAAAATATAAGGAGACTTAGCATAATTTATATCTCTTAAATCTAGAATTCCACAACATAATGGAAAATAAATTTTAAAATAATTATTTATTTTCATCATTAAGGAATAGAAAATACTTTCTTTTATATTATTAAATTCATCTTTATTTTCAAGAGAATCACTAAAATTATTTATATTTAAACGAAGAAATAATGAAGGAAATACAGTTTTTTCAATACTTATTAATTCATGGAAAATAGTAAAATGAGAATAATTTTTAAGTGCCTCTTCTTCAAAAAAATCATTTTGAAAAAGAGATTCAAGTCTCTCATTTACAGATGAAGCTTTGTCGGCATTTTCTAAAAATTTTGATTCAAAATCACCTTTAATTTCTTCAACATAATCATCAATATTTTCTTTTAAATCTTTAATTTTAATATCCTTTATTTTTTTTTCATCATATAAAAAAGTAAGATAATCTTCGAATGAAGCTTCATCAATAGAACTTTTAAAACTAAGAAATAATCTATTTCCAATTTCTAAATAATTTTTTAATAAATTTTTACATTTTTCGATTAATTTCATTAAACCTTTTTGTTCACAAATAATGTCAAATTCACTATTGCCAATCATATCTAAAGGTATATAAACTTTATCAAATTCTAAATCATAATAATTCCCATATTCTAACTTTGTATAAACAGATTTTCCATCAAATTGAAAAAAAAAATTTAAAGATTGACCATCATCAGTATTTTTTTTAAAAATCTTCACATCTTTAATTTTTTTTAAAACTAAATTTCTTTTATTGTCTTCACTTTCTTTTTTTTTAATTAAATGACCTGAAATATCATTTAAAATCATTAATTTCTTGTTTTCCAATTGTTGATGAAAAATTGTTGGGTCAATATTATATCTTTGAACATTTATAAAAGAATCTTTCAAAAATAAAGATGTCCTGAATTTGTGATTAAAAGTACTAGTCAATATCCTATTAAATCTTGAATTTTTTTTTTTTGCATTCATATATTGAATTTGAGATTTACTTATATCTATTTTTGATTCATTATCAAATTCACTTCTACTGGATTCTAAATTTTTATATCTTTCATTCATTTTATTTTTATTAAAACAAATATAAAAATTAATAATTCTTTTTTTAAATTTTTTATTTTTAAAAAGATTAAATCTAGTTGGGTGACATGAAAAAGTTAAAAATATAATATAATTCATAATATCACTGTATTACAATCGAGTTTTTCAATAAAAAATATATATAATACTTATCATTAGAGCATTCTTTCAAAAATATATGAATATAAAATAGTAATCAAATAATAAAGTATTTTTCAAAAAATTATGGAAGTCTTAGATTTATTCAATACCAACATCATCAACAAAAAATTTTTTATTATTTAAAGAAAATTTTACAATATATCAAAATATAATAAAGATTTTATAATGATTATTTTTATAAATAAATACATTTATTCTTAGATCTTTATAATTTTCTTATATTTTTTTTTATGATGGAGGTATAATAATTATAATTAAAGTAATAAATTATTTAGATTTAATTCTAAAATGATTTACTAAATTGAATTAAAAGTGATTTATATTTTATACTTATGGTTATTTTTTGATTGATTTTTTTGTACTTTTTATAAAATATATCCTATAATTTCAGAAATATCAAGATAATTTTTTAAATGAGTAATTAATGATGAAGAAACAAATAATTTTTAATGTTTTTAAAAAAATTTAATATATAATATAACTAAAACAAACAAAGAAATTTAAATTTCAAAAAAGTTTATTTTTAGGAAGATTATTTTACAATTAAAGAAAAAATAGGTCATAAACAAATTGATGGTTCCATCTAACAAAAAAGGGTGATTAAAACTCAAATTTTTTAAATTCATTTTACAACAGAAAATGAAAAATTAGAAAAAGAAACAAATGAGGAATTGAATTTTGAATCATATAAATAAGATTAGCAAGATCAATAGATAAAATTATAGTTAATAATATTCTTCAAAATTTTAGATTATAAAAAGAAAATGGTAAAATAAAAGTGCCTTTTTGGGAGAAGTTCCTTATGATACTGCCTTTATTGATTTATGCCCTATTTAAGTTTATATTGCCTAAAGAACGCTAGAAAATATTTATTTTAATATAATGATGCTATTGTTAAGAAATTTACTACAAATATTTCTAAATACAATCATTAAAATATATTTTTTTTAATTTTTTTGATTGTTTTTATTAATGGCTATTTCTATTTTATATTCTGTTTTTTTCCTTTGAAAAAATTATAATTTTAAAAAAATGAATGATTAAAATATAATAAAAATGTCAAAAAAAATAGAAAATACCAAATGTATTCATAATAATATAATAAAGTCAGAAGAGAAGAATATTTCTTATAAATATTGTTCCAATTGTGGAATAGTTATTATTAAAAATAAAAATTCAGATATATATCTTTCAAAACCTATTTCTATGGAAAAAGTTCAAATTGAGGACCCTATAAAAATATATAAGTTAATGAGAAAACAAGATAAAGATTTTTCGTATATAAGTCCTACAATTTGGTATGCAAATAAAAGAAAAAAAGTACTTTCAATTTTAAAGAAATTAAACAATAAACTTAAATATTCAGAATCTACGTTATATAAGGCATTATTTTATCTAGACAAAAATTTAAAAAACTTTTATGAAGTTGATATTACTGATGAGCAATTGTTATATTATATAGTATCATTTTTTATGATTGCAGTAAAATTTAATGAGTCAGGAATTTTTCATCTTAAAATTAAAAATATAATTTCATTAAATGAATTGAATAATTTAGATGAGCAAAAAATGCTATATTATGAAATTCAATGTTTAAAAATAATGAATTATAGTTTAATTGTTTATAGTGTTTATGATTGGTTGTCATTATTTTTAAATAATGGAATAATATTAGAAGATGAAATTTTTGGAACAAATAAAAATTTTATAAATTCAATTTATACTACTTCAAATTATATTTTACAAATTCTCATAAATAAAATTTTATTTGCAAAATATTCCCCTTTTCAAATTGCAATGAGTATTATACATATTATAAGAGATAAATATATTGGTAAATATCATATCGAAAATTTTCAATGCATTCAAAAATTATATAATTGTTCTTTTAAAGAATATGAAAGGTGTTATAATGATATAAAAGAAATTTTAAATGGAAATGATAGTGAATTTAAAATTCCCAATCAAAATAATATTAATGCTAATTCATTAAATAATTATAGAACGAGATTTAATAGTGATAATGATAAAAAAATTAAGCACTATTCGATTAATTGTAAAGAATCTTTTAATTTCAATAAAGATAAAATTGAAAATAATAGATATGGAAAAAGTGAAGAAATTGATAATAAATTAATTTCTAAAAAAAATGATAAAATAAAGTTTTTATCAGATAATCCTAAAGGTATTGGAATTTATAACCAAAAATCTCTTGAAAATAGGAATGAAATTTTAAAAGTTAAATCTCAGAGAGAAAAAAGTAATTTTTTCTCTTTAAAAAATTGTGAATATGATTTATTTAATCAATCTAAAAAAGAGAAATTAAACAACATACAAAAATATTTATCTTATAATGACAAACCAAATCAAGTAAATAATATAAATTATAAATCAAACGATAAATTACCGCTTATAAATTCTTTTTTAGGTATAAGAAATTATTGAATATATTAATTGATTCTATATTATTATTGTGTTTTGTTGGTTATATAATAATTTTAATTTAAAATATTCAAAATAATTAATGTTTATTATATAAGTTAATAAAATAATCTATAAATAAAATAAAAATTTATTTGATTGTTTTATTTTTATAAAAAACATAAATATTGATAAAAAATTATGCACAATTCCAATTAACAAAAATAAAAAAATTGGAAAATACATCAAAAAATAACTAACTAAATTTATAAAAGATATTCGAATTCTTCATCTGAATATTCTATTAAGACTTACAAAAATAATAAGTTTTGATTTTGCAAATTTATTTTAAAGTTTATCAAAGAAAAACAAATATAATGAAATAGAAGAAAAGAAAAATAATTCTAATTCTTCATTTATTAATAGTCAATTGTCATGATCACTCTTAAGAAACTTTAACAAATATAGTCAATGTAAAATGTAAAAACTGATTTATATATATTATTAGGGATTAATTTGATTAATAAAATATATTATGAATATATATCTAAGTGTTTTTATTTTAATTAAAAGAAATAATTTAAATTTAATAGATTTTATATGTTTTTACTTTTCAAAATCAAAAATTTTAGAACAAAACATTTAAAAAAATATTTAATTAATATCAAATGAAAGATATTTTACCCTAAAAATAAATTAAAAGGAACTAAAAAATAATAATAAAAATGATTGATACATTCAATTTTAAATAATATTTAAAAAATCTATAATAGACATTAATTCTATTTCCCTAATAACTTTAAAACAATCATGAAGTCAACAAAAGAATTAAAAATAATAAATTATCATCATCTATTAAAAAAAATCAATTTTATCAACATATTTTTCCAAAATGAGTATCAAAAAATATTTTACTTATGTATAGTTTGATAAACTTTCAAAAATTTTTTAAAATATAAAATAATTAAAAAAACTATTTTTCATTTCTTTAGAAGAGTTTTTATAATTTAATAAATATATTGATTTTTCATAAAAATTAAAGTAATAGAATATACTAAAATTATTTACTTTAAATTACAATATAGATCTTTATAAATTTATATTTTCATTTTTTTTATTTAATTTAAAATACTTCCATAAAACATTAAACATTAATCCTTGAATTCCATTAATTAATATTCTAGTTTCTAAACCTCTGAACATTAATTGTTTAATTCCATCTTTATTAATAATTTCATTATAAATTTGATAATAACTTTTATTATCTTTATCAATATGTTTCTTAGTTTTAACAACTCTCAAACTATTGGTTAAGCAATCAGAAACAAAACTAGAAGTAAATCCAATATATGCTTCTCTTAATAAATTAAATTGATTATTATTAAATTGAGGAATATAATTATTTAAAAAATTATGAACTGCAAACCATGGATAAGAACTAATTAAATTTACAAATCCATTTCCAAAAGATCCTTGATATAAAGAAATAAAGCCATTTTTTTTTATTTTTTCTTTTATAATCTTTTTTGCATTTTTACCTTCAATTTGATATATAATTTTAAAATTATGAAGAGGATTCATTAAAATTCTGAATAAGCAAGCAGTTGAACTAGAAATAAAAGTTTTAATAAAAATTGATTTATTTGATTTTTCCATTAAATCTAATATGATTTCATTACAAAAAGTATCTCCAAAACGAATAATTGGACCTTGAATTAAAGAGGGAGTAATTCCTAAAAAAAATCTTTTTATTCCTCCTTCTTTATATAATATTTTTATTGTTTTTTTAAAAGAAGTACCATTATTATTTTGGTAATTCATTATTGTTTTTAACCAATTTAAAGAAATAATTTGAATTGTCTTTGCTTTAAATCCACCTATCCCTGATTTTAAAGATTCTTTAAAAATGTCCATCTTAAAATATTTAATTTTTTACACTAAATTTATTCAAACTTAATATTTATTTTATTTATAAAAATATTTTATTTTAGTAAATTTAAGTAATTTATGTTATAAAAATTTTTTTTATTATCTTAGATTCAATTTATAAAACAACAAAAATATTATTTTCTTTCATTTTCTAACATTTTTCAATGTGTTTTATAGATTTTATTCTATTTCATATTTATTATATATTGAACAAATATTATCATCTTTTTAATATCTTCCTCATTTATTTTTGGTTATATTTTATTAAGAAAAGCTTGATTTTTGAGACAAATTTATTTTTTTAAATATCCTGTGACAAATTTAATCCATTATTTTTATTATATATATTTTCTAAAAATTCTCAGATAACTAAATTTTTATTTATACAACATTTTCCACTAATCAATTTAAGAAAAACACATTAAATTAATTGAAAGTCTTTATCATGAAAATCTTTTTTATTTATACTAATTCTTTTATTATATATAATAGTAATATATAATTTTTTGTTATTATGATAGAATAATAATAAAAGTTTTATCAATATCATCACATTAAAATCATTATTTGTAAAAAATATTTATTCAATAAATATTTCAATAATTTCAGGTAAAATTCAGAATTATTACATATAATTTCTTTATTCCAATTAGGAAAAGAATCAAGAATTAAATAATATTGTTTACTTTTATTTATATTTTCAAATGTTCTAATTCAATTAATGAATTTAATACATTAAGAACATAGTTATTTCTTGTTGAAGAATGTATAATATCTTTAATATATTCTTCTTCATTTTTATAAATAAAATTTATTTTTTATATTTTTGTTACTTTTTGGACTTTTTTGTTTTTTTGGATAAATTATTTTTTGAAATTGTCTTTTTCTTTAAATGAATTAAAAATCTGTATTTTCATTAAAAATTAAATAAAAATATTTTTCGATAAAAATAATTCTTTTCATATTCAACGGATAAATCTTCTTTTTTATTTGGTTGTTTTTTATTGAATATATAATACGAAGAAATATCTTTCTTATTAAACAATTTTTTTTTATTGTTTAATTTATTTGAAAATTACTATTATTTTTGGAAAAGAAAAAAATTAATAATATTAAAAATGATAAATCTAAAATAAAATAATATGATGGTAGATCCATGTGATTATTATTTGCTTCTTAGAATAAACTCCATGAAAGGTTTATTATCTGATGGATGGGAAGTGGGTTATAGTGATAAAATTTTTGAGAGATATCAAAAATATAAAAGTTCTGATTGTGTTGTAGTTTCAATCTTTGGAAAACCACATGTAGGAAAATCTTTAATTCTTTCTAAAATATCTGAAAAAAATTGTCCTCCGATTAAAGAAGAATTAGGTGTTCTATATCCTATTGAAGATAAAAATATTATATATATTTACAGTGGAATATTTAATTCATCCATAATCAATAATGAAGTTTATTGTTTATCCAAAAAGAAAAATTATTATAATGAAAATGATATTGAATATAATAAAGAAGAAATGATTTCTATAATAAAAGATAAGGAAATGACTGAACAATTCATTTTAAATTTTTTAGTTTATTGTTCAAATATTCTAATTTTTGTTTTGAATGATTTAACTTATTCACAACAAGTTTTATATAATAAAATAAAAAAATTATCTGTTGGAAAGAAAGTAATAGTAATTCACAATTTAAAAAATTATCAAATGAAATCACAAGTATCAGATTATATCATAGATTATTTATCTTGTTCATTATCATTCAAATTAAAAAAATATGATATGTTAGGAAAAAATACATCAAATAATAATATTAGTTTTTATTTAGATTTAAGTGATGAATCTAGAAATCAGAGTATTTTTCATTTTTTTATGGCTCAAGAACACACTGAAGCAGGAGATTATTATAATATGTCATCTATTAATCAAATACAAGAAATAATTAATACTTGTTTTGAATATCAAAAATTTCCTATTTTTGAAAAAATATGTGATTTCTTATATTTATATTCTAAAAATCTTTTTCAATCACCAATTAATAGAGAAAATATATCTTTTGAAAATAAATATATTAGAATAAAAAATGAACACTTAATTTTTGCAGAATGGATAAATAAAGATTTTCTTTTAAAAAAAAAAACTATACCATATAGATATTATAAATCTTCAAATGGTAAATATTTTTATATTGAATTTATAATCTGTGGAATTTTGAAAAAATTACAATATTCAATTCAATTGAAAAATGGTTTTTATATTTTTCATATTTCTGGGATAAAATCATTATTAGTTGAAAAAGAAGAATTATGTGTGTGTAAAAGTGATTCAGGTAAATTTGAATTAGATATTGAGATTTCTATAGATGAAATTTATTTAAAAGATTCAAAAATTAGAAATAGAAAAATGGAAAAAGGAGTTGTAACTTTAGAATTTGCTTTACAAAATATAAACCAAGAAGAATATGATATAATTTTTTAAATATTAAAATTAATTCATTCAAATAAAATTTATTTGATTAAAATTATTTAAAAAATATATTATATTAAAAAAATTGATTTATTTTAAATATTAAGGTATATTTTATTTTTATTTTTTTTCTAATTTTTTAACATAAAATTCAAGTTCTTTACCTTCTAATAAATAACCATCGGCTTTACCAACTTGTCCAGGTCTTGAAGTAATACAAGCATATAATCTTCCTTTATTTAAATATTCAAAGAAATGATTTAATTTATCTAATTGTTCTTTGTGTGTGTGAGATTTTTTTAATCTATTTCTTTTTTCTTCTAATTTTTTTTTTCTTTCAGGATCATTAATTTCAGGTAATCTAGTAACTTTATTTTCTTCATAATGAATATACCAATAATATTTAAATGGAGTTGGATCAATAACAACAATACAATTTTTAACTAAAGTTTGAGTTCTAACTAATTCATTATTTGTTGCATTATATACTACTTCTAATATTTTACATTTTCTAGATACATTTTCTGAAACCCAACTAAAATTTCCTTCATTTAATTTTAATGCTCTTCTTTTTATATTTCCTCCTCTTCCTCTTACATTTATCACCTTCTTTTCTCCTAATTTTGTTAATGATGCTTGTCTTCCCATTTCATATTTTCTCTTTTTTCTATGTATTGGCATTCTCCCTCCTGTTAATCTTCTTTTTGTTTTTGAACTTCTTGTTATACCCATTTTATTAAATGAATATCTTCAATTAGAAAATCATTAATTTTAAAAAATTAAAAATAAAATTTGATTTATTTTTTATTTTTAATTTTTATTTATAAATAAAATAAATGGAGTGTTGTCAAGAAGTAATACAACCAAATAGAAAATTAAAAAAAATGTATATTGTATTAAAATTAATTGTAATATTTAATATTATTCTTATGGTGCTTCAAGCTTATATTATTGAAGTAGCACCTTCTTTTACTGATTTTTTTAATATATTATTTTTAATTTTGGCAATAATGACCGGATTTTATTTATATGCAGTTTTTTATATATTTTTTAACCTTTTTAATGTAATTACTTCTTTTGTATCATTAGGAACTTTAATACAAAATCATATATTAAATAATGAAGAAATACAACAAAAATTATTATTATTTGGTTTGATTAGCATTTTTTTTTATTCTTTTTCAATTTATATTGTGTTTAATACATATAAAGAAATGAAAGCAATTTTAATTGAAGGTTCAGAAGGTCAAGAACTTGAAGATAATATTAATACAAAAGTAAAAAGTTTTAAAGCTTTTTCAGGAAAAGGAGTAATGGTTGGAGGAAATTAAATTTATATAACACAAAAAGTTTATATAGTAATTTTATATAATTAAAATAAAATGATCTCTTTTTACACGCATATAATTTTTATTAAAAAAACAAAAAGTTTTATATAATTATTTTATTCCATTATCAATAATAAAGATTTAGGTAAATGTTTTTTCTTATCATCAAGAATAAATTCCACAATAAATCCATCAATATAATTTTTAAATCAAACAATTTTTAAAGGTTATTTATCAGAAGGATATAGAATCTAGAATTATTTAATAATATTATTTCTTTAATAATATCAAACAAACAATAAACAATAAAATCTCAATTATATTATAAGGTAAAATTGTCAACAATAAAAATTTATTTTCTTTTTCTTCAATATTATATTTTAAAGAGAAGATTCTGTACTTTCAATTATTTTTTATTTGAGTTATTTGATATATTTGTATTAGAACTTTTATTTCAGTAATATCTTACAATAAAGGAGATGTTCATATATTCATTTTATTATTCATAAAGTCTCATCTTCTCTTTTTTATCAAGAGCTATATTTTTAAAATAATTTTTTGAATCATACTATATATTTCCTACTCTTTTATTTTATATTATATGTGCAGTTTAGAAACTTTTTATTTTTTTATTTTCAAAAAAGATTATTTTTTCTCAATTGGTGAATAAAAAAATTTTGTCTTATTTTTAAATATGCTTATAGTTATTTTTTTGAGGTTCTTATGTTTAATTTTATTTGAAAAAAAAATTATTTTATAATATTTAAATTTTGAATTCTAATTTTTCAGTTTGTTTAAATTAATTTTAATATTATAATTTGAAAATCAATTATTTATTTTTTTTATATTTTAATTGTTTTTAATTGATTGAATTATAACCAAGAATAAATTATTTATCTGTTTTCATTAATAATAAAAAATATTAAAAAAATGACAAAAGTATTATTTAATTTTAAATTATTTGAATATAATTTCTAAAATAATAAATAAAATTATAATATGGGAAATTCAGCATTATGTTGTTGTTCCAATATGAAAAAAGAGACAGAATTACAAAAAGAAGAAGAATCATCAGAAGGAAAATCAGAAAAAGGAGAAAATCCAAATGAATTAAGTGATTTAAATAATTTAAAATTATATGTTAATAACAAAAATTCAATGTTCAAAGCAATATCAAATGGGAGTGTTTCAGAAGGAGAAGAATCATTTTTAGAATCTGGTAAAACTTTAAAAAAACAAACAAACTTTTTATTATTAAGAAATGAAGAAAATAATAATTCTCACAGTTCTAAACAATTAAAAAGAGTAAATAAAAGTCCTGAAAAATTAAAAAAAATGAATTCAGATGATCCTAATAATTTTTTTGCTAATAAAGCAATGTCAATTGCTTATAGAAGACAGTCTTTTCATCCGAATAAATTTTTAGGAATATTTAAAATTCAAAAATTTATAAGAGGTTATTTATATAGAAAAAAAAAATTAAATGAAATAATAAATATGCTAAAAACAGAAACATTATTTAGATTAAAAGAACTTTATTCAAAGTATTTAACTGATAATTTAAAAAAACAAGAAGAACAAATTGGAATATCACATAATGAAAATTCATATAAAACATTATTATTAATTAAAACACAAATTCCTGAAAATTCAAAAAATTTTTTTTCAACATTATATATATTAAAATATGATAATATAGATGGATTTTATATAGGAGAAGTAGATATAAATAATAATTTAAATGGAAGAGGAATATTAACATTAAAAAATGGAATTAAATACAATGGAAATTTTATAAAAAATAAATTTACTGGAAAAGGATATTACATAGACCAAGATGGAATATATTATGAAGGAAATTTTGAAAATGGAATATTAAATGGAAATGGAAAGCAAAAATTATTAAATGGATGTTCTTTTGAAGGTAATTTTATAAATGGAATTAAAAATGGTTTTGGAAAAGAAGATTGTACAGATCATAATTATGAAGGAGAATATAAAAATGATCAAAAAAATGGTGAAGGGAAATTATATTTTAAATTATTAAAAGATAAATATGAAGGTAATTTCATTGATAATAATATTACTGGGAATGGAACATATATTTGGAATAATGGAGAAAAATATATTGGAAATTTCTTGAATGGGAAAATGGATGGTAAAGGAAAATATTTTTGGCCTGATGGAAGTTATTATGAAGGAGATTATATTAATAATATTAAAGAAGGTAATGGAAAATTTAAATGGTCTAATGGGAAAATATATGAAGGACCTTTTAAAAATGGTAATCCTAATGGAAAAGGAATTTTAACTGTTAATAATATTTCATATGAAGTTAATTTTGTTGATGGAGAAATTAAAGGAAAAATTATTGAAATGGAAAAGGGATTTAAGAAAAATAATAAAAAGAAAGATGAAGATGAAAGTTTTGAAAGTAGTTTAAGTTCTGAAGATAATATTAGTATTAATAATTTAGAATCTACTGATGATAATAAGAAAAAGAAAAATATTGAAAGTGATGATGAAGAAGATAATAATAATAATAAAAATAAAAGAAATAAGAAAAAAAAACCTTTAAAAAAGAAAAAAGAACCTAATAATCTTAGAAAAAGAAATGTTTTCAAATTAAAAAATGAATAATCATTTAAAATTATAAATCTTTAAATTTATAGTTTTATCTTATTTTATTTTATAGTGTAAATATTGAAAAAGATTCAAAAAAAGGAATGAATATAGAAAAATAAATATTTTTATGATAAAAATCCAGAGTTATGAATTTTTTTAAAATATATATAAAATAAATAATATAATTATTTATTCTATTAATGAAAATTATAAATTAATGTCTCAACAAAATGAAAATCAATCATCAGAAGAAAATAATAATCCTTTTAATGAAGATCAACTTCTTTTAATGCAATTAATGCAAGAGAAAGAAAAATTAGTATTAGAAGGAAAATATTTAGAAGCAAATGAAATAAAAGCAAAAATTGATAAATTAAGAAAATCAAATAGAAATATGAGAACACAAACTTTAAATTTAATTCAAAATAAACAAAATGAAGAATTAGAAGAAAATTATAGTCAGGAATATCAAAAACTTTCAGATTTATGGGATAATAAATTATTATCATTTATTGAAAATGGGAATAAAATGGAAGATGAATTAGCATTAAATCAAAATAGTAAATTAGAAGAATTAATAAATGATTTAACAAGTAATTATCCTCCAATCAAATTTTCAAGTGAATATTTAAATTTAAGACAAATAGAAAAAAATTTAGTTAAACAAGAAAGATATCAAGAAGCTAATTATTATAAATCAAAATGTGATAAATTAGAAAAAGAAGAGACTGAAAGATATAATAAAGAAAGAAGTGATAAAATACATAAAAAAGCAGAAGCTCTTGGATTAAAATTTGAGAATGAAAAAAAAGTTTTAAAAGAAAAATTAGATAGAAATTTTGAATTATTAAAAGTTCAAAGAGATAAAGAATTAAAGCAAATAACTTCTAAATATAAAAATAGAAAAACTGAATTAAATTGTATTCATAAAAAACAAAGAAATATTAATGAAAATGATAATTTATTAAGAAGTCAAAATTTAAATGTTGCTACTATGAAAATGAATAATAAATCTATTGTAACAATTGATTCTAAATATAATAATTTTGAAAATGAAGGTGAAATTAATGAAAATGAAAAAGAAAATATTTCTAAAAAAGTTGATGTTGAAAATTATAGTGAAAAAAATTTATCTTCTATTAGAGATAATGAAGATAATTAAATTATCTTTTTTTTTAATTTTTATTTTTATTGAATGCTTTATTCTATTTAATGTAAATGAAAAATAAAAATAAATAAATTTGATGAGTGAAAGAATAAATTTATAAATATATAATTTATTTAATTTATTGGAAAAAAATTTATTTTTTTTTAACAATAAAATCTTCAGGTAATAATTCAATACTAAATTCATTTAAATTTTTATTAATTATATCATTTCTATCATCGGTTTCAAAATCATATTGTTCATTTTGAAATTTTTGTTCTAAAGCATCTTCGTCTTTTAACATAATTCTAAATGTATTCAATTTACTTCTTAATTTTTGAATTTTATTAATTTCTTCTAGCAATAATTTATCTAATGAAGAAGTATAATAATTTATATCACTTCCTAATTTATCAACTTTATGAATGTATTCCATTTCTTTTTTTAATGAATCTACCATATCATCGATATGAGTTTTATGCTTTGCTATAAAAGATTCTTCTTCTGCTAAAATATTATTTATTAAATCTTCATGTAAATTTGATACTTTTTGATATTCTTCATCTGAATTTATTTTAATATCTTTATATTTACTAACATATTCATCGGCATTTAACTCATTTTTTTTTTTATTTTTTTCTTCAAATAAATTTTCTTTATTTATTGATTTTCTTTTATAATTACTATATTTATTTTGATTACTATTATTTATTATGTTATTTATATAATTATTATTTCTATTATTTAAATTTGTACTATTAGGTCTATTTTTAAAATTATTATTTTTCATTGATGAACTATTATTCACACTATTATTACTTGAATTTTTTAAATTTTTCTTCAAAGGAATATTTTCACTTTTAATCAAATCATCAATTTTCATAATATTGTTAAAAGGTCTTTGAATTTTCCCATTATTAGCACCATAATCCGACTTTCTATTTTTAATATTATTAAAATTATAACTATTAACATTTCCATTTTTTTGAATTTCAACAGTATATTTCAAAGCTTTACTATGTTGTCTTGGCATTAAAAGTAAATCAGTTAAAGCATCATTAGGATTTTTTTTATTAGGAGTTAATTCTCTTTCATGTTTAGGTTTCCTTAATTCTTTAACTCTGTCAGCATATCTTAAAGTATTTAAAGTATGTTCAGAACAAGACAAACAAGGACTTATATTAGCTATCATTAATGTTAAACAATTTCCAATAAATGACTCTCTTAAAACTAAAGTTAATTTACTTCCTCTAAATGGTTTATGTCTTTTTTCTTGATCTAAAGCTCTAATACATTCTTTTAAAGCTAATAAACTTTTATTAATTTCAGCTCCATCTATTTTAGTTTGTTTATTAGTATCAATAGTATCAACTGCTCTTTCAGAACCGGCTAAATCAATAAAAGATATTTTACTATAATTAATATTATCTTTTGTTCTTATTGATATTTGTAATATTGCATGACTTCTACTTGAATCTAAATTAACTCCTGTGATTCCTCTTGTTCGTTCATTTAAACCAAAATTAATTATATTCATTAATTCATTTATATTATTTATTTTTTTTTCTATCAAACCAACAATACAAATATTCCCATTTCCATCTTCTCTTACTTGGAGTAAATTTTTATTATGTAATAAATCAAATAATTTATTACAATATATTTCATATAAAGAAACATATATAGTTAGATTAGAATATTTTTCCATTGAAAGATAATTAAATATATCTATTGAAGATAATAAATATAATCCAGGAACTTTTGATTCTTTATCTTTTTCAATATAATTATTTCCCAACATTGTATAAGTTTTCCCACTTCCAGTTTGACCATATGCAAAACAAGTTATTTTAGTTCTTTGAAAAGCTGATTTTATCATTGGTTTAACTATTTCATTATATATTTCCTGATTTGTTGATTTTTCATCATATACAGCATCAAATGTAAAATGATGTTCTTCTATATATTTTGTTAAATCTAATTTATTTTTTAATTCTTTTATTATTATTTTGTCTTTTCCTTTTTTTTCTATTATATCTATATCATTTTGAATTTGTTCTCTTTGGTTTGCTGGTCTTTTTCTGACTAATACCTTTATTTTAGATATTTTTGAATGAGGTTGGTTTTGATTGTTAAATATTTTATTATTGAAATTATCATTATTTGGTATATCATTCATTTTAAAAAATCAATTTAATAATAAATATTTAAGTTTATATGTTTTTTTTTTCTTTTATTATTTTTTTATTAAAAAAAAAAAATCCTAAAAAATTTATTTATTGAAAAAATGAAAAACCTTTGAAAAAAAATAATTAAAAAAAAGAAGAAAAAAATAAAAAAAAACATAAAAAAAATATAAAACAATGGATTACACAACAGAAATAATAAACATATCCAAAATGCGAGAAGGTTTTTTTATTGGTGACAGAATAGCAGGGACATCATTAGATGTTGTAATACAATTTAAAATAACTCACATGATAAACGCAGCAGGAAGTGAAATAATAAATCAATTTGAATCAATAGGAATAAAATATCTAACATTAAATTGGAGTGAAAATCCAAAACAAGCATTATTTGATTCAAAAGATGAAATAGCAAATAGAATAGTTCAATTTATAGATGAATCATTAAAAAATGGAGAAGGAATTTTAGCTCATTCAGTAAGAGGACAAGATAGAGTTTGTATTGTTGTTATTATATATTTAATGAGAAAATATAATTGGTCTCTTAGGAAATGTATTGAATTTTTACAAAGTAAAAAACAAGATATTGATATTCCCAAATTTTTTTTAGAACAATTATATAATTTTGGCATTAGATTAGAACAATATAATTTAGGAAAAAAAAAAGAAAATTGGATTGATGATGGTAATTATGTTGATTCTGATGAAAAATTAATGAGAAATACTTATGTTAATGGATTGCCTTCTGATAAAAATGTGAAAAGTGATATTGGGAAGAAAAAGAAAAAAAAAGTTGGATGGGCAGATAATAATCCTTATGGGAAAAATGATTATTTATTTTCTTGTAATTTGCAAAAAGATTTGTTTTTAATGAAAGATATTAAACCTGTTAATAATCATATTAGAATGAGACCTAGTAGAAGTTGTGTTAAAAATAAAAGTAAAAGTATTGGGAATGAAAAAGAATATATTAGCTTAAAGGATAATAACATTGGAAATAATAATAATATGGTTAATAGGGATAATCAAGATGAAGGGAATAATAGAATTTATAATATTCAACCAATTAAACAAAATGAAATTTTTAGAGATGAAATGAATAATAATATTAATCAAATTACTTTTGGATTGGATAGTAATATTTTAGAACAGATTAATAATATTAATAATACTTTTAATAATTTAACAATACCAAAAAATAATAATAATAATTCAAATAATATTAATAATAATAATATTATGAATAATAGTTTAAAAACAAATCAGAATTTTAATAATACTGTAAAACCTCAAAAACCGGTTAAACAAACTCAACAATATATTTCTAATCCTGTTTTTAATAGTTTAAATATTGGAAATAATAAATTACAAAATAAACCTCCTAATCAAAATATTAATCAAAATCCAAAAAGAATGAATAATTTTCCAGGTAAAGAAAATAATAATTTTGAAATACCAAAAAGAGCAAATAGTCAAAACCAAAATCCAAATATGAAAAATTATATTAATTTACCTGGTCAAATTAATATGAATAATAATAATAATAATTATAAAAATTATTCAGTTGTAAAAGAACAAAATAATTTCCAAAATGATAATAATAATAATAAAGTCATATTTACTCAAAATTATGAGCAAATAGTAACAAACAATATTAATAATTTTTTTATTCAAAATCCAGAAATGATTAATCAAAAAAATAATAATAACAGAATTCCAATACAAGAAAATATAAGAATGTATAATAAAAATTTTAATGAACAATCAATAAATCAAGAAGTCTCAACAATTAAAAAGCAATTAAATAATTATATAAATAACCCAATATCACCAACTCAAAAAATTCAAAATAACCAAATTAGAAATAATAATGTTAAAACAAATAATAATAATAATATGAAAAATAATTTCCAAGGAAAAAAACCAATGACATATAATAATTATTTTTTAAATGAAAATTTACAAGAAATTCCAAATGATATGGGAAAATATAAAGTAATAGATTATTCATCAGATTATGACCCAAGTAATATAATTATGAGAAATATAATGAATAATCCTCAACAAAGAAATATAAATAATAACAATAATAATATAAACAATATGCAAAATAAAAATCAATTTTTAGGAGGAATAAATAATTATAACCCAAAAAAAAATATAACTCATGTTAATCAAAATTATTTTGGAAATAAAAATCCAAATAATATTCATAATAGTAATAATAATGTTCCATTAAATAATTTTAATCCTTCATTAGTCAGAAAAGCAAAAACTCCTTTATTCTCAAGGCAACCAAATACTAATTCAGGTCCAGTTAAAATTCAAAAAGATTTTAAAAAACCAACAACTCCAGATAATATAAATAGAAATATAATTAGACCAGGAAATATGAGAGTAAATTATAATAATAATATTAATTCATATAATCCAATCCATAGAGCAAATAAAAAAAATAATAATGAAGCAATAAAAAGACCATCAACTGCTCCTCAAAAAGATAAAAATAATAATATGAATAATAATAATATTAATAGAAATAATATGAAAGGAAAAAATAATAATAATATATATGGAAATTATATGGGTCAAAGTATAAAGAGAGCTCCTTCACCTATGATACAATCTCATAATATGGGAATTAATATGAATAGAACTCAGAAATTTAATCCTGCCGTTTATAGAGCTCCTTCTCCTATGATTAAATCTACTACTTTGAGTTTGGATCCTTTTAAAAGAACTAAATATTAAATTTATTTTTTTTTCTTTTTTATATTTTGTTTTTCCCTTTTTTTATTATTATTTTATGAATTTTTATAAAATTTTTTTTTCTTTATTTCCTTTTTTAATCTTTATTCTTTTTTTTATTATTTAATTTAATTTAATTTAATTATTTAATTATTATGACTTCTGAATATCAAGAAATTAGTTCAAATAAATTATTAGATGCTTCCAAAGATTTAATTTTAAAAAATGATTTTCAAAATGCAAATTTTTATCTTAATCTTGTTAAATATAGTGGAAATAATGAATATATAGGAGTTAAAATTCAAGTATTATATAATTTATCAATAATATATAAAAAAAATAAAAGTGATATTGAATTACTAATGATAGGAAGTAAACTTTTAAATTGGGTTGAATCATTAGATTTAAAAAGATATAATGAAGATGTAATCACAATAATTATTCAAATATTTTTAAATTGTGTAGATATATTAGAAGAAAAAAATAGAATGATTTTTGCAGCTTGGATCTTATTTTTTTGTAAAAATATTTCAATAAAAAATGCCTTCAAAAATAAAGATATAAATGATAAAATTCAAACCACTTTTCCTAAAATAATAAAATATTTAAATGATGATTTTACTAATAATTACATTGATTTAAAAAGCAAAAAAACAAATTGTTTAAATATAAATGAACAATATAAGAAATTTAAATCTCTACCAGAAAAACCTTTTAAAAAAGGAGATAAGGTTTATTTAATAAATAAAAAATGGTTAAATTCAATGATTGAATTTAATAAAGCTTTTAATAATGAAAATATAAAAAGTGATAAATTATTTTCTGCAAATAATGTTTGTTTATTATATTTTGAAAAAAATATTGATGAAGATGAAACAGAATTAAATGGGGTTTTTCCAGGTCCAATAAACAATTTTTTTTTTTGCAAACAAAAATTTTTTTGGTATGATCCTGTGGATACTTATACAAATACTTTTTTAAAAAAAGATGTTTTTGAAAAAAATGAATATGAATTAATAGATATTGAACAATATAAAATAATAAATTTTTATTTTGAAAATAATTCTGAAATTGAAAGATATATTATTGATGATGAAAAAAATTGTGAAATAAATTTATTTGAATTTAAAGTATTATATATAAATGAATATTTAAGAGATAGAAGTAAAGAACATTTAATTCCTAAAAGTATGCAAATGTCACATAATTCAACAATAAAGGAATTAAAAGATAAAATTGAAAGATGTTTTATTTACTTTGCTAAACAACAAAAATATGAAGATTACGATTTTGAATATAGAATATATTTAATTGAATTTAAAAAAAAAGATATAGTTGAAATGATAATTTCATATAATAATGTAAATAAATCTTTTAAAATAAAATGTGAAGATTTAAATGAAATAGATTTAAATAAAAAAATCACAGAAATAATAAATAAAAAAATTTTAATAATTTGTGAAGCAATAAGTAAAAATTCAATAGTAAAACCATTTTTAAAAAAATTTAACAATATATATCATTGTTCATTATGTAATTTTAAAATTGAAGATTCTTCAAAAATAATACATTGTTCACATTGTTCTCAATCAATATATTGTAGTGAAAATTGTAAAAATAATGATTATCAACATTTAGAATTTCATAAAAAAATCGCAAATTTATATGAAGCTTCACTTCAAACTTCAGAAATACAAAATATAAATTTAAATGCTTTTCTAAATGAAAAATCAAAACATGGTTTAGTCGGAATAAGAAATTTAGGAGGAATAGATTTTTTATTATCAGCCATTCAAGTATTATCTCATTGTAATTCTTTAACTAAATTTATATTATCAAATAATTATTTAGACTCAAATGGAAATGCAAAAGATGATCAATCACTTGTTCAAGTTTATGCAGAATTAATAAATAAATTATGGGTAGGTTCAAATACAGAAATTAATATAACTCATTTTAGAAATTTATTTTTTTCAATGTTAAAAGATATTTCAAGTCAACAAAATATAGATGCTTTTGATATATTAATTGTTATTTTAGATAAATTACATACTGAATTAAATGAAGTTAAAAATAGAGTTGATGATAATTATTCTTTTTATGAACAATTAAATGGTGAAAGTGATAAGAAATGTTGTAATAGATGGTGGAAAGCACATATTTCAATGAATAAAAGTATTATTATAGATTTATTTCAAGGTCAATTAAAAATGAAAATTAAATGCCCTTTTTGTAAAAGTGTTTCTATTACTTATCCTCCTTTTTTATATTATGGTTTACCTATTCCTAATAAAGATGAATTTTCTAAAATTCATTTTAGAGTTTTTCCTTATGATTTTGAATATAAGTATGTTAATGTTGAATTATTTGATGTTAATAAATTTACGAGTGTTAAAGATATTAAAAAAAGAATTAAAGAATATAAAAAATTTAAAAAATCTAAAATTGAATGTATGCTTTTTAGAGATTGTGAACTAGTTAAAATTTTAGATGATGATGTTTTAATTTTTGATTATATTTTCACTAGATATAATTTTTCAGATGAAGTTTTTATTGAATGGGAAATTTCTTTTATTGAAGTTCCAGATAATATTAATGGTGATTTAATTAATTTTTATATTACTCCTATTAATTTTGAAGAAGAAAAAGGTTGGTTTTCAACAACAAAGAAAATAAATGCTTTAACATATTCAAAAGTTTTTTCAATGAATCAAAGATTGACATTAAAAGATTTAAATAAAGAAATATTTAAATATTATAGAAGATCAATGGATGATATGGTAAAACATGATGAAGAAGGAAATTTAGATGATACATATTATACTGATTTTTATAAAAAATTAAATGATGATAATTTTATAGAAAATGAATATAGTAGAATAAATAAAGAAGAAAGTTTCTTTGATTTATATTTTTATCATAATTTAGAAAAAAGTGATTCTTGGTTTTATAGTGGACCAAAATGTGAATTTTGTAATATATCAAGTGATAAATCTTCTTTTTGTAAAATTAAATTACCACAATCAACTCCATTAAAAGAAATATTATTAAAACAGCAAATTTCAAGACCAATATTTATATTAGTTGACTTTGAAAAATTTAAAGAAAATTTTAATCAATTTTATACTCAATTAGAAGATGATACAGATCCAAGATTAGCAATGCAAGAAGAAATAAATATATATGATTGTTTTGATATATCTAAAAAAGAAGAAAGATTAAAAAAAGAAAAAGATTATATTTGCCCAAAATGTTCAAGAAGAGTAGAACCATATAAAGCAATGGAAACTTTTAAAGCACCTGAATATTTAATATTAAACATAAAAAGAATAAAAAAAAAATTTGATGATTTAATGGATATGTTAAATAATAAAAAAGATGAAACTTTAGTAGGATATACTTTAGATGGTTTAGATTTAACAAGTTATTTCCCTGGTGAAGATGAAGAAATAATATATGATTTAAGTTCAATATTATGTCATATGGGAAATATTAAAAATGCACATTATAAAGCTATTGTTCGAAATGAAGATGAATGGTATGATATAAATGATACTAATATTAAAAAAATTGAAAAAGAAGAAGTTGTTACTAAAGATGCTTATGTTTTAGTTTATAAAAAAAGAGAATGTGAAAGTAAAGATAAAAAAAAAATTAAAGAAGAAGATGAATTATTGAAAAATCCTAGCATTAATGATATTAAAACTATTGATTTTGGAGAAATGAAAAATATTTAATAAGAAATATTTTAGATTTACTTTTTAATAAATTTAAAGATATATTTATATTTTTTTAATCATCTTTTGTTATTAATTTAGATTTTTGTTCTATATTTTTCATTATTTTTAAAAAAGTTTCATTGTTTTTTATAAATTTTAATAAATTGTTTATATTGTTAAATTTCTCTGGAATAGAATAATTTATAGTTTCTATAATAGATTTAATTATTTTATTTTTGGTTTGAAAATTTAATTTATCTTTTTCATTTATATTATCTATTTCATTTATGTTTATTAATATATGAAAATTTTGAAAGGAATATTCAAAAGCATTTAAAAAGTTTCTAATTAAAATTTTATTTGAAAAAGAATTATCCTCTAAAAACAATACTGAAGTAAATAAATATATTTGAAGAATAAAAAAATTAATTATATCTTTATTATTCCATATATTTATAAATATTTCAAATTCTTTTTGAAAACAAAAAGTAATAAAATAATAAGATATTAATTTTTTATTAAATAAATGAAAAGTATTTGTATTACTCCATTCTTTTAACATTTCATTGAATATTTTTTTAAAATAATTTAAATGTTTTTTTTTTATATCTTTGATGTAATCAATATCATATTCAAAAAAAAGTTCACAACTTTTTTCTTTAATTTTTGCATCTTCATTTTTTCCTTTTTCAAAAACAGATTCTTTACTAGTTTCTTTAGTATAATGGCAAGAATTTTCATTTAATGTTTTATATTTTTGAGCATTTTTAAACATACTTTTATCTTTTTTCTCCAAATTTTTTATTTCATTATTTAAAGAATCTAAAAAAACATTATTTAAATTATCTTTTGCTTTTTGAGTAAAAATAACCTTTTTTTTATTTGTTTTCCTAATATTTTTTTTTTCATCAAATAATATATCTTTATTTTGTATTTTTTTTGAAGCTAAATTTATTCCTTTATCAACCATTTAAAAGTATATTAATTCATATTAAAAAAAATATGGAAGAATTTAATACTATTAAAAAAACCAAATAATTATTAATATAAAGAGATTTATTAATAAATATAAAATTTTTAAAAATATAAATCTAAATGAAAAATAATAACGATGATTCTCTATTAAATCTTCAAACAGCAAAAGATAATTATTTATCAAAAGATTATCAAAAAGCCCTTTTATACATAATAAAATATTTAAAATTATATCCAAATAACTTTGAAGGTCTTTTATTAAAATCCAAAATATATTCATGTTTAAAAAATTTTCCAAAGAGTATTCAAACATTTGAAAAATGTTTGAGATTAAATTCAAAATGTATAGAAGCAATATATGGTCAAGCAAAATGTTTGAAAGAATTAAGATTTTACAAAGAAGCGATAGAAAAATATAGAAATATTATTGAATTAGAACCAACACCAAAAATATATAATAGTATAGGAACATGTTTATATTGTATGGGACATAAAGAAGAAGCAATATGTCAATATAATATTGCAATTCAATTAGATCAAAATTATACTCCAGCTTATTTTAATAAAGGAATTTGTTTAAGTAATTTAGCTCGAAAAGATGATGCTATTTCACAATATAATAAAGCAATTGAATTAAATAATAATTATGTTGATGCTTATTTTCAAAGAGGTTATTGTTATTATTCTTTAGGAAGATTTAAAGAAGCTATTTTAGAAATGAATAAAGTTATTGAATTAGATAATAATTACTCTCAAGCTTATTTTGAAAGAGGGAGTTGCTATATTAAATTAGAAAGATTTGATGAAGGTATTTTAGAAATTTCTAAAGCAATTGAATTAAATCCTAAATTTATTAATGCTTATTTTCAAAGAGGTTATTGTTATAGTAAAATGAGGAAATTCAAAGAAGCTATTTCAGATTATAAAAAAGCTATTGAATTAGATAACACCAGTCAAGAAACTTATTTTAGA